>Ga0209381_1000316_pt1 | contig 130548 bp, 99 predicted proteins | sample DewCreD2012metaG_FD_184111 | JGI IMG/M metagenome (GOLD analysis project Ga0209381, IMG submission 184111) | Hot spring sediment bacterial and archeal communities from British Columbia, Canada, to study Microbial Dark Matter (Phase II) - Dewar... ...
GCATCACAGCGACCGGGGCGTGCAATACGCCAGCGGCGAACACCGCTCCCTGAGCGTGGCGGCCGGGCTGGAGTTGAGCATGAGCCGGGCGGGCAATCCGTATGACAACGCCACGATGGAAAGCTTCCTGGCCACCTACAAACGCGAATGCGTTGGCCTGGCCGAAGAAGCGGGCGGTTACGCCACGCGCGCCGCGGCCCAACTGGATTTCTTCAACTACGCGGAAACGTACTACAACCGGGCGCGGCGCCACAGCGCGCTCGGCTTCAAATCCCCTGTGGACTTTGAACGCCAACTAAACTAAAACATCCATGCGCACCGCCCTCAAGGTGTCCATCAAACCGGGTGAGGCCCAAACTCTTTAGGCAACTGTTGGGGGTCAACCGGGTAGATGAGCGACAGGTCCGGTTTGGTTTTCGCCGTAGGCAGAAATTCCACTTCCTCCGGTGCACCGACGATGAGCCAGAGCACCTCGGCGTCGGTGTCGTTGAATACCTGGCGCAACTGGTCTGGCCCAACCAGCACGCCACCGTAACGCGGCACGGTCAACGTCTCGTCGCCCACACGCAAGCGCCCCGTGCCTTCCAACACGAAATAAAACTCCTCCTGCCGGATGTGCTTGTGCAACGTGCCAGCACTCTTCGGCGGATACCTCCAGAGCCGCGCGCTGAGGTTCTCGCTCCCGGTGCGCTCCAGAAAATCCGCGTTCGGGATTTTCATCAGGTTGGCCGGCCGCCAGAAGAGGTCTTCTGGCTTGATTAAGAAATATCCGGCTATCGCTTTCACTGGCAGATGCCTAACAGTTAAGTGAGCGACGGTTGCTTTTCGCCGGTTGTCGCCATAAGGTTGCCAGAGCAAAGTCATCCTGTTGCAAACCCCTGTCAAGCCATGGGTTCGCCAACCTCCCCTGATTTTTTGTCGCCCAGCCCGCGGCCAACGCGACAACGGCCCCTGGGCCGGTTGCACCCCAACCCCCAGGCCCCGTTGTGGGAGCAGGTGCACGAGGTGATACGTTTTTTCCATTATTCCCCGCGGACCGAGGAGGTTTATTGGCAGTGGACGGTGCGATACCTCCGGTTCCACAAGTGACAGGGAAGGGCCGGGCCCGAGGCGGACCAGGGGCGGGTGCGGCCGGATGCACCGGCCCACGAGCAGGGCCTGTAGCGGCATCATCTGTTGCCGGAGAATTTGCAGCGGGCGATGAAGGCGGCGTGCCGGCGGGCGAAGGTAAACAAGCGGGCGACGCCGCACACACTGCGGCACAGCTTTGCGACGCATCGGCTGGAAAGCGGCACGAACATTCGGACCGTGCAGGACTTGCTGGGGCACCGGGACGTGGCGACGACGCAGATCTATACGCACGTCATGCGGAAGCCCGGGCTGGACGTGTGCAGTCCGCTGGATGCGGGGCCGTGAGGACCAAGGGGCGAAGCGCGAAGGGGATGGACCGCGACCGCGGCCCTGGGGTGAACGGGTCCCCTCGGGAGGTGTCAAGCGGGGACGTGGCGTCCCGGCCGGCCACGAGCCGGCCACGAGCCTGCGCGGGCGGTGGCGGGCTGGTGACCGGGCGCCCGTGAGAGCACAAGTCGTCGCTTCCAAGCCCTGGCCCGCCGGCCTCTGAGGCGTCTGACGGGCTAAGTCCGGGATTGGCCGGGCGGCGGGCGGCGTTATCCTGTCCGCCATGCGGCCGGTGGATGTGCAGCACATTGGTGAGGAACTGGCAATCAAGTGGTCCGATGGCAGCGAGAGCTTTCTGAGCCTCGAGGTCTTGCGGCGGGCGTGTCCGTGCGCCGGCTGCCAGGGCGAGCCGGATGTGCTGGGCCACTTGCACAAAGGCCCACCGCAGCCGCTCAGCCCGGCGTCGTTCCGGCTCCGGCGGCTGGACGCCGTGGGCAGTTACGCGCTCCAGCCGGTATGGGAGGACGGCCACAACGCGGGCATCTACTCGTTTGAGTATCTGCGTCGCCTGGCGGCCGCGCCATCCGCGCCATCCACGCCGCCCGCCTGACGGGAGCCGTGCGTTTGAGCTCCCCGCGCCTTTTGCCGCCGTCCTCCCGGGTTGCGCTGCCGCCGCGATTTTCCCGCTTCACCCGGTCCGGGCCAGTTGGCAGGCTGGCGCCATGACACAGGCCGAAGTCCGCCACTTGCTGGACCGCCTGCGCCGCGGCGAGGTGTCCGTGGACACGGTGCTGCGGGCCGTGCAGGCGGCGCCGTATGCCGATCTGGGCTTCGCGCAGGTGGACACACACCGCGCGCTGCGTCAGGGCTTCCCGGAAGTGGTGTTCGGCGCGGGCAAAACGGCGGAGCAGGTGGTGGCCATTGCCGCGCGCCTGTTCGCCCAGCACGGCCGGGTGTTGGTGACGCGCGCCACGCCGGAGCACGCGCGGGCGTTGCGCCGCAAGTTCCGCCGCGCGGCGCATCATCCGATGGCACGCTGCCTCACGCTGGAACGCGCTCCGCTGGCGCGCCGGCCGGGGTACGTGGCCGTGCTGAGCGCCGGCACGAGCGACCTCCCGGTGGCCGAGGAGGCGGCGGTGACGGCGGAGTTCATGGGCAACCGCGTGGAGCGCGTCTTCGACGTGGGCGTGGCGGGCCTGCACCGCCTGCTGGGCCGGCTGGAGCTGGTGCAAGGCGCGCAGGTGCTGGTGGTGGTGGCCGGCATGGAAGGCGCGTTGCCCAGCGTGGTGGCGGGGTTGGTGGCGCGGCCGGTGATCGCGGTGCCCACGAGCGTCGGCTATGGCGCGAGCTTCGGCGGCGTGGCGGCGCTGCTGGGCATGCTGAACAGTTGCGGCAGCGGCGTGACGGTGGTGAACATTGACAACGGCTTCGGCGCCGGCTACGCGGCCAGCCAGATCAACGCGCTGGCGGCGGAGGCGGCGGACACCGCACGGGCCGGCGAGCCCGCCCGCTCCCGTCGCCCCCGCCCGGTGGCCCGTTAATGCGCGATGAAGACGCTTTACCTCGACCTGTTCAGCGGCATCAGCGGCGACATGTTGGTGGGCGCGCTGCTGGATCTGGGCGCGGATTTCGCGGCGCTGGAGCGCGGACTGGCCGCGCTGGGGGTCACGGGCTACCACCTGCACGCCGCGCGCGGATTGAAGGCCGGCATCAGCGGTACGAAGTTCGACGTGCATCTCGAATCCGCCGGTGCGCATCATCACAGCCACGGCCACCCGCCTTCACAAGCCCACGAACACCCCTCCGCGCCGCACGCGGAACCGCATCGCGGCCACGAACACAGTCGCGACTTCGCGGGCATCCGGGATTTGATCGCCGCCAGCGCGCTCTCGCCCTGGGTAAAGACCACGGCCACGACGGTGTTTCGCCGGATCGCCGAGGCCGAGGGCCGGATTCACAACCAGCCGCCGGAGCGCGTGCATTTCCACGAAGTCGGCGCGGTGGATTCGATCGTGGACATCGTGGGGGTGTGTCTGGCGCTGGAACTGTTGGGCCGGCCGCGCGTGCTGGCGTCGCCGGTGGTCGAGGGCACCGGGTGGGTGAAGTGCGCGCACGGGCGCTTCCCGGTGCCGACGCCGGCCACGGTGGCGATCCTGGCCGCGCGGGGCGTCACGTTGAGCCAGTGCGCGGAGCCGCAGGAGCTGGTTACGCCCACCGGCGCCGCGTTGCTGGCCGAGCTGGCGGAGAGCTTTGGTCCGCTGGCGGATTTCCGGCTCGAGCGGGTGGGTTACGGCCTCGGCACCCGCGAGCATCAGACGCGGCCGAACGTGCTCCGGGTGTTGCTGGGTGAGACGGCCCCGGCGGTGGCCGCGCACGATTGGGAGACGGACACGGTAGCCGTGCTGGAAACCAACCTTGACGACGTCTCGCCGGAGATTCTCGGGCACTTCACGGAACGCGCGCTGGCCGCCGGGGCGCTCGATGTCTTTCACACGCCCATCCAGATGAAAAAAGGCCGGCCGGCCACGCTGCTCACCGTGCTGTGCGCGGAAGCGGAGGCGGACCGGTTTGCGGCGCTGCTGCTCAACGAAACGAGCGCCTTCGGTGTGCGGCAGACCCGGGCCGAGCGCCGCAAGTTGCGCCGCGAGTTCGTCACCGTGACCACGCGCTTCGGCGAGGTGACGGTGAAGCTGGGGCGCCTGGACGGCCGGGTGGTGCAGGCCGCGCCGGAATTTGAATCGTGCCGGCGTCTGGCAGAGGTCGCGGGCGTGCCACTAAAAACGGTTTACGAGGCGGCTCAGGCAGTGGCGGGGCAGTGAGCCGGGAGCGGGTCGCGGAGGCTGCGGGCAAGGGCGCAACCCGGCTGATTACGGTTTTTAAGGCGACAGAATCCGCGCGTCCACGTCGGCTTCATCCAGCGCGTTGGCGAGATGAGGAAGTCGCGGGGGAGGTAGTGTATCGGCCACGGCCGGTGTCCTTCATCACTAGCAACGGGGCGAATTGCGCCCGCGCGGGAAGCAGGCCCGGCCCGGCGAAGAGCGGCGGTCGTTCAGGGATGCTCGATTGTCCCCAAGGTCAGCCAGCCCGGCAGGTGCCGGTCCTGGGTTTGGTTGGCAAAGCGCAACGGCGGGCCGTTGGGCAGCGGGTTGGGAACGCGGAGCAGCAGGTGATGCGTTCCGGCCGGCAGCGCGCGGGCAGCGGCCAGGAAGCGCCACACGGTGGCCGGCTCGCCGGGCAGAATGCCGGTCAGCTTCCAGTCCGTCCGCCACGTCGCGACCAGCCGGCCGGTGACATCGAGCGCGCCGAGTTCCACCGGCCAGTCGTAATAGAACGGCGCGACACCGGTGTTGGTGACGGTCAACGACACCCTGAGTTGGCCGCCAGTGAGCGCGAGTTCCACGCCAGCCACGTGGAGTTCGTAGCCCAGCCGTTGCGCCGCGCGAAGGGCCCGCTCCCGTGCGGCGCCCGTGATCCGGCCGCGAAAGACGCCTTCGTTGCAGAGCCAGGAGGCGTGCGTCGCCGCCACGCAGCGATCGAACTCCTGGCCTTTCGGCGCGCAACTCGGCTCGTCAAACAGGCACTGCCACAGCTCCGGCCGCACCTCACCGCCGATGGGCTGCGCGCGCCATTTGTCGAGCGCCTCGGCGGCGCGCAGTCGCGTCTCAAAGAACCATTCGTCGCCGGGCTTTCCGGTGTGAACCGTGGCCCAGGCGAACGAATCGTCGTGGTAGCCGAGGGCGCGGGTGCTGTTGTCGGCGTAACGCGGGTCATCCGGACCGGCGGGATAGCGGGCGACCAGCTTGGTTTTCTTGAAGGCGGCTTCGTAGGCGTCCAGGACCTCGCGCTGGACGGTCTTCGAGGCGAACCACTCGTCGCGCGGATGATTGTGCCATTCGCCCCAGGTGCCGAGCAGGCCCAGCCCGATAAAGCCCAGCCGCGGATCGCCGTCGTAGCGCCGGCCGAACGCGTGGATGAAATTCGTCAGCGCCGCGCGCAGTCGCGGGTCTTCGTAATCGGGCGTGTGGTCAATGGCGGGCGGAAACGGCTGCGTATTCGTGTTCGTCCAGGTGCGCATTTTCAGCCCGGCAGCGATGAGGTATTGTGGCACGCCCGTGGTCCGGCCCGGCCATTCGAGATAGAAGCGCGCGAAGAACTGATGTCCCCGGGAGGCGGCGGCATCGAGCTTCGCGTCGAATGGCGCCCAGTTGAAGTTAGTGGGCCCGGTCATCACCTCGGAGAGCTTCGTGTAGTCCCACTCCATACTGTGCGGGAAGGTCGGGTCCGCGCGCAGGTAAGGCACGAAGCCTTTGAGTGGGTTGCCGGGCGGGGCCGGCGCATGGGCAAGCTTGACTTCTTCAGCACCGGCGGCGGTCAACATCACGACCAACGGCGAGAGGCAGAGCCGGCGCAGCGGGGCAGCCTTCATCGCGCCACCTCCGTGAGCCGCCAGGTCGTGCCGGGTCGCTCCCGCGCAAGGTCCGGTTGCCTGTCGTGCATTTGACAGGCGGTGAGAGCACCGGGAGCCGGGCCGGCCATCGGGCGGAAGGCCGCGGTGTGCCGGATGAGTGAAGACCCGACACGACAAGAGACCAGACGGCTGCGGCCGCCGTTTGAATCACCCTTCATGTGTGGGCGCGACCTTAGCCGGGACGACCCGGCGGGTCGAGACGCGGGTGTTTGCCGGACCGATGGGTGCCTTAAACCGAGATCCGAAATTGGCCGTAGTGCAGTGCGTTCCGCCCGCCAACATCCCTGCCATCGAGCGAACGCAGCCGCGGAGTTAATCAGCCGAAGTCTGAGTGGACGGTGCAACCTATCCGTCGCCCGAAAGGCGCAGAAGAGGACCGTACGGTACGTTGGCGCACCGCGCGCGGAATCGGCGGCCGGTTGCTGCCGACGCCGGCCAGGTGGGCCGTGCCAACTGGAGACGACGGCAGCGTTCCGACTCAGCGCCGCAGGTACGCGCCCAGCCAATCAAGTACCGGCTGGCGCAATTCATCGAAGTGGTAGGGCAGGTTCTCGTGCCGGGCGCGCGGCACTGCGAGGTACTTGGCCGGGCCGGCGTGGAGCCGCGCCAGGCGAGCCACCACCGGCGGCGGCGCGATGGGGTCTTCGCCAGCGGCCACGAACAATGTGGGTGTGTCCGACCCGGTGACAAATGGCGTGGTGTCCAGCGCACCGGCCGGCGCGCCCAGCGAGGCCGGCAACCGGCGTACCGCCTGGCGCATCCAGGCTGGGGGTAGCCAGGGCACGTAATCCGCGGCCAGACCCAGGATGGCCGGCTCCAGCTCGGCGTACGGGGCGAAGGCCACCACCGTCCGCACGCGTTCGTCCTGCGCGGCCCAGCGTAACGCCAGCGCAGCGCCGTAGGATTCACCCAGCGCGCCCACCGGTTCGCGCGCGTCGCCGCGCGTCAACAGATGATCCAGCACCTGGCGCAGGTCGCGGGTCTCGACCAGGCCCAGGCTGACGCGCCGGCCGCCGGACCGGCCGTGCCCGCGCAAATCCACCAGCACGGGCTGGTATCCCGCCTCCGCCAGCACCAGTGCCCACGGCAACAGGCTTTCGAGGCTGACGCCGTAGCCGTGCAGCAGGAACACGGTGCCGCGCAGCGGCTCGTCAGCCGGCAACGGCCGGGGCGGCAGGCGGACGCTGACCTTGTAGGTGAAAAGGTGGCGCTGGCCGGTGGTGCGGTTGGTATGCTGGACGCGTGTCTGGTACTCGCCCGGGGCGAGCAGCCGCAAATGGAGCCGGGCCGGCGGCGGGCCAACGTCCACGAACGCGCGCGACAGTTGGTTGCCGAGCGCGGGCAACTCGTACTCGACGCGGGCCGCGGGCGCGAGGCAGGGCGGAATGGAATTCGGCGCCCGCACCATCTGCCGGGCCAGAAGGCGGCCGGGCGAACAACCGGCGCCCAGCAACGCCACCAGCAATCCGGCGCAGCCCCAGCTCCACCTTCGCCCGGCTGCGCCGCGCGTTCCGTTCATGTCCGCATCCCGCGCTTCAGCGCTGCGGCGTCTCCGGGTTGGCGGCCGGGAACGGCGTCGAGCGTCTGGGCCACACGCCGGAAGTGGTAGCCGAGGATGGCCAGTTCGATGGCGTGAGGAAACTGGCGCGGATGCCGGAGCAACGCGCTCCAAAACAGGCGCCAGTAGGCCAGCCGGCCGCGGTGGCGCAGTCCCAGCACCCAGAAGGATTTCACGAAAGCCCTCACGTCGGACCAGGCCAGCCGCAGACGTGGCCCCACCGGGCGGCGGGGACGATGGTTGCGCAGGAAGGTGCGCACCCGCTCGTAGTAGTGCCGCGGCTCGTACAGCCGCTTCACCAGCTCGCGGTAGCCGTTGACCAGAAAGTCCCGGTTCAGACGCGGCGCGAAGTTGAGGACGGCATCGGTGTTGTTGCCGGTGCTCTCAGCCAGCAGGCGGCCCTCGCGCTGCAAGCGCTGCCAGAGGCGCGTCTTGGGCAACGCGGTGAGCAACCCCACCATTGCCGTGACCACGCCCGAGCGCTGGATGAACTCGAACTGCCGATGGAAGATGTCCGGCCGGTCGTTGTCGAAGCCCACGATGAACCCGCCCATCACCTCCAGACCGGCCTGTTGCAGGCGGTGCACCGCCGCCACGAGGTCGCCGCGGTTCTGGCGCTTGCGACATTCCTCGAGCGACTCGGCCGAGGGCGTTTCGATGCCCACGAAGACCTTCTTGAACCCGGCCGCGACCATGCGCTCGCACAGCTCGGGGTCGTCGGCCAGGTTCACCGAGGCCTCGGTGAGGAAGCCGATGGTGGTGCGGGTCTCGCGGCGCCAGGCGATGAGGGCGTCAAGCAATTCGCGCGTGCGCCGGCGGTTGCCGATGAAGTTGTCGTCCACGATGAACACCATGTCGCGCCAGCCCCGGCGGCGCAGCGCCTCCAGTTCGGCGATCAACTGCGCCGGCGTCTTGGTGCGGGGCACCCGGCCGTTCATGACGATGATGTCGCAGAATTCGCAGTCGAACGGGCAGCCGCGGGAAAACTGCACCGCCATCGTCACGTAGTCGCGGAGGTTGATCAGGTCCCAGCGCGGGATTGGCGCGGTGGAAAGGTCCGGCCAGCGCGCGGCGCGGTAAATCGGTTGGACCCGGCCGGCCTCCATGTCCGCGACCAACCGGGGCATGAGTTCCTCGGCCTCGCCCAGCACCACGTGGGGGATTTCGGGGAAGGCCTCGTGCCCGGTGGTGAAGAGCGGTCCGCCGGCGATGATCGGTTTGCCCAGCGCCCGGCAGCGGGCGGCGATCTCGCGCACCGAGTCGCGCTGCACCAGCATGGCGCTGAGCAGGACGTAATCCGCCTGGCGAAGGTCGTCGTCGTGCAGTGACTCGACGTTCAGGTCCACCAGCTTCAGTCGCCAGTCGCGCGGCAGCAGGCCGGCCACGGTCAGCAGCCCCAGCGGCGGTATCGAGGCCCGGCGGGAGACCAGGCGCAGGGCATGACGGAAGCTCCAGAATGTGTCCGGGGTGCGGGGACTGACCAGCAGGATGTTCATCGTAGCAACCGGGCATCGGCAACCCAGTGCCGCAACTTAATACCGAGGCGGGAAAATACGAGCGAAAAGACGGCACGGCTGCGGGCGCGTCTCGTAGTTGGCCCCCACCCAGTAACTCAGATGTCGCCCGACACCGGTGGACGAGGCCCCGGTGAGCCGTCGGGCAGAGCGCCCGGCTTTATCGCCGGCTGGAAGCCAGCCTCCGCCCGGTCGCCGGCGCGGCGGCGCGCTCTCGGCCTGGAGTGACACCGCGCTGGGTCAGGACCGCGCCGCACAGCGGCCGGAAGAAGTGAGTTTGTACCGCCACGCCAGCTTTCCGCGGATCCGGAACCATGTATGGACTCGGAATTTGACCGAAAAGCCGAGGTGAGGCCGTGGCACTGCGCGTTCAGATTGCCCGACTTTGCTTTTGGGGCAGAAACGAAAAGCCCGGCGGCAGACACCGCCGGGCGTGAGAGTGTTCTCGATTACTTCAGGCGCTGGGACCGCCGGCTCAGTCGGTGGCCCGGACGCGGAAGAAGCTTTGAGGCTTGTTCTGCACCGTGGCCGTGAAGGTGGTGGTGCCGGCCTGGCCGACGATGCCCGATTGCACGACGGTCGGCCACGAGCCCAGTTGCTCGGTCGAATCAATCGCGTAGTTCTTCCCCGCCACTGACTGCCAGGTGATGGTGAGCTGGCCGGTCTTGGCGTCGTAATCGAAGTTCGTGATGTTGGGCGGCGGGGTCTGGCCCACGTCACCGGTGTCAATCAGGCGGAAGTTGTCGAACCAAAGCGTGTGTCCCGTGGGTCCCCACGCCCCGTTGGCGATGAACATCAAGGACGGCTTGGGATCGGTCCAGTCCGCCCAGGTGACCTGGTCCAGCGTGATGGAATAGGTCTTGCGGGTGTTGAAGGCCCCGGCCTGGCTCCACGGGAGGCCGTCCGCCTGGGTGTGATAGCTGGTGTTCTGCCAGTCGGCCGTCCAATCATCCGCGCGCTCGGGATACGTCACGTCCCAGCGCAGGGTGTAACGGACCAGCTCCGCCTTGGGAGGACGCTCCTCGGCGGGCAGGTCCAGTTTCAGCACCTCGGCGAGCTTGGTGCCGGCGAAGGGCAGCGTGAAGTCCGAACCCCAGGTGCCGGCGCCGGAGTAATTGACCTGCAGGGCATGCGTCCCGTCGGTCACGCGGATGTCGTCCGGACCCGAAGCCGTGTATTGCTCGTAGGTGGTCCGCTGGCCGCCGCCCCAGCCGGTGAAATTGGCCGCGCCGCCGGTGGGATCGTTGGGATCTTCGAAGGATTGCAGGACGTACACCTTCGGTTGCGCGCCCGGTGCGTAGGTGTCCACCAACCGGATGTTGTCCACGTACAGGTCGAGGCTGCTGAACGGATCCTCGATGGCATCGAAATTCTGGGCGAGGATCAGTTCGAGCGGGCCTTCCTCCGGCAGCGGATTGAGCAGGTCGAGGGCGATTGACATCGTGCGCAGGCCGTTGTTGGAGTCCAACTGGTCATACACCCCGCCAAACCCCTGAAGCTGGGAGTTCATCCACGAGGTCGTGCCCGACGGCGGAAACACGACATCCCACCGCAGGACGTACCGGGCCAGGTCGGTGGACCGGGCGGCTTCGCGCACCTTCGCGGCCGCCTCCTCGGAGAGCGTGATCTTGAAGTCGGCGCTCCACCATTCGCTGCCACTGAGCGTGACCTTGAGCGATTTCTGGCCCTGCGTGACGAACACGTCGTCGTCGCCGGCCTTGGTGTACTGCTCGAGCGTGACGCCCGGCGGATCGAGCGCCGGCCGGCCGCCCCAGTTCATGAGGCTGGCGCTGTCTATGGAATCCTCGAACGACTCGAGGAGGGTGGTGGTCTCGGCGTGGAGCGCCGCGGGGAGCAGGCCCAGCGCGACGATCAAGATGGTATTCTGTTTCTTCATGGCTGATTGTGCTTTGTTGCGCGCGTAGCCATGCTCCTGTCACCCGCATATTGTCAAGCCGCCGGGGGCGAAAAGTTTTGTGCGGTCTCGCGGTCGGGCTGGGTAAGGATCAACGGTTTGCGTCGTAAAGAATGAGTTGCCCGGCGGCCGGGCAGTTTTTCCGGCCCCATAATTCCACTGACGCTTCACGCACATAACCCCATTGGGCAGCGCCGGCGTCGCGTCTGGCTCACTGGCAGGCCTGGTCGCCCCCTCAGAACCGCTCCACCAGCTTTTCGATCAGGAAGGTGCTTTCCCGCAGAGCCTGCCCGCAGAACGGCCCGAACCATTCCGCAACCCGCGCGAACTCGCGGCAGAACGCCGCGGGTCCGGCCTGTTCGAGCAGTTCGCAACTGCGCTGGAGCGAGGCCACGTACTCGCGGAGCAACGCCAGCCGTTGCGGCGAGGCGCAGATGATCTGCGCGTACATGGCCGCGTCCTGCGCGAAGAGCCGGCCGATCATGCCCAGCTCGAGCCGATAGATCGGGCTGGAGAACTCCAGCGTGCGCGCCAGGTTCACATTGCGCTCGGCCAGAAACCGGCCGAACGCGAAGGTGGCGAAGTGCCGCACCCCTTGTACGAGATCCATCAACTCGTCGTGCTCGGCCGGGTCCAGGCGCAGCACGATGTTGCCCCAGTCCGCGAGTTGATCCAGCACCCACTCAGAGGCGGCGGGATCGCGACCGGGCGTGGCCACCACCACTTGCTGGTCCATCGAGACGGTGGTCGGGCCGAAGAGCGGGTGCAGGCCCACGACCGGACCGGCGTGCGCCCCGAGCATGGCGGCCACGGGCTCGCGCTTGAGACTGGTCAGGTCCGCCAGCACGCACTCCGCCGGCAGCAGCGGCCCGAGCCGGCGGATCACCTCCACGGTGCGGTCAATGGGCACGCTCACCAGCGCCAGCGCCGCGCCGGCGCTCAGTGGGCCGGCCTGCGGCCAGTCTTCGGTCTCGAGGACTCGTACCGTATAGCCCGACTCGGCAAACCAGCGCGCAAAGTACGCCCCCATGCGGCCTCGTCCGCCCACGATCAAGACCGTCGCCCCGGGACGAACCCCGGTTTTCGCCACATGCGCGGTCTGGCGCACGCGCGACTGGCGGACAATGCAGCGATACAACTCCTCGACGTGGTCCGGGTCCAGCCCGGCCCGAATGGCCTGCTCGCGCCGTTGCGAGATGAGGTCTTCCTCGCGCGCGGGATGATAGACCGGCAGACCCGCTGCCTTCTTGAGGCGGACCACCTCGTGGACGGTGCTCGCCCGCCGGGCCAGCAGGTCCACGATCTGCGCGTCAATCGCGTCAATCTCGCGACGCAGGGCCGCCAGCTCGGGCTGTTTGGAATCGGTAATGGCACTCACGGCGTGAGGATTCCCGAGGCGGACGCGCTTGCCAATCCTGCCGAGAAGTCTCCGCCGCATGTCACCCGGGGCCTGGTAAAACACCACCCCTGCACGGCATTCCCAAGGCTCCTCCGGCGAAACCCTGGGAGGGTATCTTCCGCGGGGCATCAATACGTTGAGAGAGGTCACCAACGGGTCCACGATCCACGAGCCTTTCCCATTTTTGACCGGTTCACGCTGGCCTCGCCGCCACGAATGCGGCAGGCTCAAGCCGTGACCGGTTCCTCCTTTATCCCTACCCTTCTGCCATGAATCGCGCCTCCATCCGTCCGATTCGCCGGCTGACTTATGCGGCCTTGATCCTGTTCAACGCGATCACGTTGCCCGCCGCGCAAAACTCAGCCTTCACCCGCTTGGTCCCGCTGCCGGCGCCCCGCATCACGGCCGCGGCCGAGGAGTACCCCGGTGGCAACCACCGCGCCGCCCACCTCGTGGACGGCCGCCCGCAGACCGAGTATTCCTCCAATGGCAGGGGGACGGGGACGTTCGTCGAATTCGACTTCGGCCGCCCGGTTCGGCTGGCCGGCTTCCGCCATCAGGACCGGAACGACCCGGCCACGATTGCCGCCTCGGAACTGGTGTTTCTGGACGCCGCCGGCCGGGAACTGTCCCGCCAGGCCGTCGCGCACGTGAACCTACGCGCGGGCGTCACATTTGCCGTCATCGCCCCGCCGGTTGAGGCGGCCCGCGTCCGCTGGCAGGTCACACGGCTGGGACCGCTAAACTTCGGCACGGTCGGCGGCGCGGAGATCACCTTTTTCGAAGCCGGTGAGCCTGAACTGGTCCCCTCCGCGCTGGCCGTGGAAGTGCAGGCGCCGGCCATCGCCCGCCGCAGCCCGGATGGACTCCGCCAGCCGGTTCGCTTGATCCTCAACTACGAGTACGTCGAGCCCCTGGAGGCGCGGGTGCAACTGGGCGACGCCGCGGCCCAACCGGTCCGGCTTGCCGCCGGCCGGCACTCCGTCGAGTTCGCCCTGCCCCCAGCCGAGACCGACCGCCGCCTGCCGGTGGCGGTGGAGACTGCGGCCGGCCAGCCGTTGCTGCGGCAGGAGTTGACGGTACCGGCTTTCCGCCGCCTGACCGTGTACATCCTGCCGCACTCCCACACGGACATCGGCTACACCGAACTTCAGACCGACATCGAGGAAAAGCAGGTCAACAACCTGCTGGCAGGCATCGCGGCCGCGCGACGGACGGGCCGCTACCCGGAAGGCGCGCGCTTCGTGTGGAACGTCGAGGTGCTCTGGGCGGCGGACCTGTACCTGCGCCGACTTGACGCGGCCCAACGGCAGGAGTTCCGGGAGGCCCTGCGCCGGGGCCAGATCGCGCTCTGCGGCATGTATCTGAACGAACTCACCGGTCTGTGCCGGCCGGAGGAATTGGTCCAGCTCTTCAAGTACGCCACGGAGCTACGCCGGCAAACCAGCGCGCCGCTGGACACCGCCATGATCAGCGACGTGCCCGGCTACACCTGGGGTACGGTCACCGCGATGGCGCAGGCAGGCATCAAATACTTCTCCGTGGCACCGAATTTCTTCGACCGCATCGGCGACATCCTTGTCCAGTGGGAGAACAAACCGTTCTGGTGGCTCGGGCCGTCCGGTCGCGAGCGCGTGCTGGTGTGGATCCCGCTCAAGGGCTACGCCATGTCGCACATCGTCGGCAAACTCTCGCCGCAATGGGTGGAGGATTACACCACCCAGCTCGCCCAGCGGAACTACCCCTACGACCTCGCCCACATCCGCTGGAGCGGCCACGGCGACAACGCGGTGCCCGACCCCGCCATCTGCGAGTTCGTCAAGGACTGGCAGGCGCAGTACGCCTGGCCGCGGTTCATCATCAGCTCGGTCGGCGAGGCGTTCCGGGCCTTCGACCAGAAGTACGGCAGCCAGTTGCCCACTGCGCGCGGCGACTGGACGCCGTACTGGGAAGACGGCGCCGGCTCGTCGGCCCTGGAAACGGCAATGAACCGCGCCAGCTCGGACCGCGTGGCGCAGGCGGCGGCGCTCTGGGCCTTGCTCAGCCCGCGGACCTGGCCGCGCGCGGCGTTCGAGGACGCCTGGCGCAGCGTGCTGCTGTACTCCGAGCACACCTGGGGCGCGTGGTGCAGCGTGAGCGAGCCCAACCGCCGCGAAACCCTCGAGCAGTGGGCCATCAAGCACGGTTACGCCGCCGCGGCCGACGTGCAGTCGCGCGACCTGCTCCAGCGCGCGCTCGCGCTGCCCACCGGCGCCGAGGTGCCCAACGCCATTGACCTGTTCAACACCACCTCCTGGCCGCGCACCGAACTGGTGATGCTGCCCAAGGACTTCACACCCGCCGGCGACCGCGTAACCGACCAGGACGGCCGGTCCGTGGCCTCGCAGCGGTTGACCAGCGGCGAGCTGGTGATGCTCGCGCGCGACGTGCCGCCCCTGACCGCGCGCCGGTACACGATCGCGCCCGGCCCCGCGCACGCGGAAGGCCGGGTCGTGGTCGAGGGCAATACCCTGCGCAACGAGCGGTTAACGGTCGTGCTCGACCCGCAGACCGGCGGCCTCGTGGAACTGCGGGCCGAGGGCTTGGACGCCAACCTCGCCGACCCCGAGGCCGGACACGCGCTCAACGACTACCTGTACTTCAACGGCGCCGATCCCGCTGCGGCCCGCCGCAACGGTCCGGTGAAGATTCGCGTGAAGGAAAAAGGCCCGCTGGTCGCCTCGCTGCTGGTCGAGTCGGAGGCCCCCGGCTGCTTCAAGTTGCTCCGCGAAGTGCGGCTGGTGGCCGGCCAGGACCACGTCGAACTGCTCAACCAGGTGGACAAGGCGCGGCTGGTGGCCGCCAGCTACCACGCCCCGGAGGGCAAGGAGAGCCTGAACTTCGCCTTCCCGTTCGCCGTGCCCGACGGCCAGGTGCGACTGGAGGTGCCCTTCGGCATCGTCCGGCCGGACGCCGACCAGATTCCCAGCGCGTGCAAGAACTGGTTCACCGTGAACCGCTGGGCCGACGTGGCCAACGACCGCTACGGCGTCACCTGGGTCACGCTGGACGCGCCGCTGGTGCAGGTGGGCGGCCTCACCGCCAACCTGCTCAACTCCCAGCCCAACCCCGAAGTCTGGCGCAAGCATGTCGGCCCCACGCAAAAGCTCTACTCGTGGGCCATGAACAACCACTGGGGCACGAACTACCGCGCCTACCAGGAGGGGCCGGTGCTCTTCCGCTACGTGCTGCGGCCGCATCGCGGCTACGACCCCGCCGCCGCCACGCGCCTGGCCGTCGCCTGCAGCCAGCCGCTGCTGCCTGTCCGCGCCCGCGGGCCGAAGCCGTCCGGCGCCCCGCGCCTGAAGGTGTCGTCACCGGAGGTGCTGGTCACCGGCTTGAAGCCCAGTGACGACGGCCGGGGACTGATCGTGCGGCTTTGGAACGCCGGCCCGCGCGAGGTGCAAACGCGGCTGAGCTGGAGCCGGCCCGCGCCGCGGAGCCTCTGGCTGAGCGACACCAGCGAGCAACGGCTGGGGAAGGCGGGCGACACCCTTACACTGCCCGGCCAGGGTCTGGTCACGCTGCGCGCGGAGTTGCCGTGAGTGCAAGCCGCGGCGCGGGCGTGGAAAACCGGATCGTCCGTTGCGTCCCGAGCGCATGAAACCCACTTCGCACACCCTGGTCCTGGTTACGCTGGTCGCGGCGGCCGGCGGCTTTCTCTTCGGCTACGACACCGCGGTGGTCAACGGCGCCATCCAGTACCTGCGCGCCCACTTCGGGCTGAACGCGACCCAGGAAGGCACCGCCGGGGCCAGCGCCATCCTGGGTTGCATTCCGGGCGCGATGGTCGCCGGCTTCCTGAGCGACCGCTTCGGCCGACGCAAGGTGCTGTTCCTTTGCGCGGTGCTCTACGCGCTGTCCGGCCTGCTGTCGGCCGTCCCTCGCACGTTCGGCGAGTTTCTGGCGGCGCGGTTCCTCAGCGGCCTGGCCATCGGGGCGTCGTCCATGATTTGCCCGATCTACATCGCCGAGCTGGCCCCGGCGGAGAAACGCGGCCGGCTGGGCACGCTGTTCCAACTGGGCATCGTGGCGGGCATTTTTCTGACCCTGTTTGTCAACGCGTGGATTCAGGGCCACGGCGACGAGGCGTGGAACACCGCGCGCGGCTGGCGCTGGATGCTCGGGGCGGAGGTGGCGCCCGCCGCGTTGCTGCTGGCGCTGCTGGCCTTCGTGCCCGAAAGCCCGCGCTGGCTCCTCCAGGCCGGGCGCGAGCCGGAGGCGCGGCACATCCTCGAAGGCCTGGCGGGTCCGGCGCAGGCGGAGGCGGAAATCGCGGCGGTTCGGGAGGTGCTCGGGCGGGAGGAGGGCCGGTTGAGCGAGCTGTTCCACGCCCGGTTCCGGCGTCCCCTGATCCTGGCGGTGGGGCTGATGGCCTTTTCCCAGTTCTGCGGCATCAACGCCATCATGTACTACTCGACCAAGATCTTTCTCACCGCCGGGGTGGGAGTGCGCAATGCCTTCATGGCCTCGGTGGTGATCGGGCTGGTGAACGTGCTGTTCACCCTCGTGGCCACCGCGTGGGTGGACCGCGCGGGGCGCCGGCCCTTGCTGCTGCTCGGGCTGGCGGTGCAGACCTTGGCGCTGGGCGCGGTGGCTGCGATGTTTCACCGCGGGGCCGGCGGGCTGCCGCTGCTGCTGGCTGTGCTGGGGTTCATCGGCGCGTTCGCCATGTCCGTGGGGCCGCTGGGGTGGGTGGTTTGTGCGGAGATTTTCCCGACCCGCATCCGTGGCCGGGCGATGTCCGTGGCCACGTTCACGATCTGGACCAGTTGCTATGTTGTGGCGCAGACGTTCCCGATGTTGAACGACCACCCGGCCATCGGCCCGGCGAAGACCTTCGGGGTGTACGCGCTGTTCAGCCTGGCGGGGTTCCTGTTTGTGCGGGCGTTGCTGCCCGAGACCAAGGGCCGGACCCTCGAGGAAATCGAGGCGGGGTGGCGATCCGGGAAATAGTTTCTCCACCCGGACGACCGCAGCGGGCTCTCAATTCGTGGTGTAGCATGTGGCCGCCACCTTTGCGGCCCCACGGCGAGAGCCGTGCGAGATAGGGATCTTTACTTAATCTTTGGATGTCCGGCCACCATGGTCGCCGATCAAAACCCATTTATCTCCCTGCCTGGCCAGGATATCCGTCCAGCGACCCGAAATCGGTTTTTCCTTGCCTTCGCTGTCCTTTTCAATCCGCGACCAGTAATAATGCACAATGGCGACGTCCCCGTGGATCTTGATGCCGACGGGCTGGATGTTCTGGACGAGGACCTTGGTCGCCTTCATCTGGTGCTCGACAAATTTCCGCACTGTGGCCTTCGTGACGGGCAGGGCGTCCTCCACCGACCACCCGAGGTAATCGGTGTGGAAATAGCCCATGAACCCGTCAACATCCCGCGCGGCATCCAGGGCCCAGTAAGCCTCGACGTGCTTCCAAATTTCTTTTTGCGCGGCGGACCACTCCTGGGCGGCGAGTTGGCGGGGCGCAAGCAGAGCGATACCGAGCAGGGACAGGGCGAAGAGGTGTTTCGGGAACGGTTTCATGGTCAGTTGGGTTGTTGCTTTGGAGCTGCTATTGAACGGCCAGGCTCCATCACGGCAACTCCTATCGGGATAGAGTTGCCATGATAGTGCATTCATGGAATGGCCGTGTCAAACCGGCCACCTTCAAATAGGGCGCGCCAGGCGTTTCCCGGAATGTGCCAACCGCACGGTGGATCAAATCAGCCGGGACGGGAGAACCCCGGCATCGGGTCTCTCTGACCCCCGACATGCCGCCTGACGCTCCGGCTGCAGCATTGTGGAGCTGGCAGTGCTCTCCGCTGTCCGAATGCTCAACTGACGCTCCAATGCATTGGAGACAAGCCGGTGGGCGTGCGAGGCACACCGTATCCACCGACAGTCGGGTGAACCGCGGCTCAGTGCTGGCCGGCGAAAATCCGCGCCTCCTGCTCGGTGATGCGGCCATCGCCGTTGGTGTCGCAGCGCCGGACCGCATCGTTGAAGGCTATGTTTTCGCTGCCGACCACGCGCTGCTTGTGCTCGAAAACGATCGGCAGGCTCACCTCGGTTTCGCTTTCGCTCCGACGCCCGCTGGAGGGCATTTTGCTCAACGTCTCGTAGAAAAGGCGTCCGGCGGTGTCATTTTCGAATTCGACCTTCAGGCGCGGTTCGTCGCGGTAAACGGTCTCCTGGTGCGAAATGCAGCCCGCGGTCAGCGTCGCGACGGCCAGGCCGAGGGCGAGCCACGGAGTTGGTGCCGGGTTCGGACGATTCATGGTGAAGACGTTTTTGCAGACGCCATTCCTGCTCCAACCGGCCGGGTTTGTCCAGCATCGCCCGGCCGGTGATCGCGCGGGGCCGCAGCTCGATTCCGGCAAGCGCCGGGCGGACGGCACTGGCGCAGGTGGGGCCGGACACGGCGACGATCAACTTCGTGTTTGTGGCGGACCGGCTGTGTCCGGCGTAACTCCTGGCGGTACATCCGTGATCCGCACCGTTTCCGGCCGGGCACAGGTGTCGAGCTTCATGGTCGAGGACGGTGCCACGCCGATCAAAGCCGTGCTGGACGGCTATGCGCGGCGGCAGTCTTGAGACAATCTGGCAGTGCCTGCTGTCGCTCACGCCGGCGAGGACCACGGAAAGGTCGAGCCGGGAATGACCGACGCGGCAAAGTCGCGGCTCACGCCAGCCGGCAGCCGGCGCAGCCCATGCCTTTGAGCATGAGCGCGCCCGTGGGGCAGAGTTCCGCCGCGCGCCGGCCGGACTTTTTGAACGCCTCGGCCATCGGCCGGTCCAGCGGCGGCGCCACTACCGTCTCGAAGCCGCGCCCGTAGAACGTGATGCCCCAGTCCTCGCCCGCCTGCCGCGCGACCTCCACACACACGCCGCACAGGATGCACTTGCCCGGCTCGAAGATGATCTCCGGGTGCGACGTGTCGCGCTGGAACTGCCGGCGCTGACCGGCAAAGCGCGTCGGGTCCACGCCGTACTCGGTGGCCAGCGCGCGCAACCGGCAGGGAATCGCCTTGCCGCAGCCGCAGCCCAGGCAACGCCGGGACTCGTGCAACGCGTCCGCCGGCGTGAAGCCCAGCTCGACCTCGGCGAACGTCGTGCGGCGCGCCTCCAGCGGCGCGTGCGGCATCGGGGTGCGCGGGATGCTCTCGATGTCCCGCAACAATACCGCGAGTTCTGTTTCGTCCAGCCGGCCCATCAGCACGTTCACGGCCTCGGGCGAACCGATCACGCGCCGGCCCGCGAGGTATTGGTCCATCGCCGCGGCGGCCAGCTTGCCCGCGGCGACCGCGCGCACGGCCACATCGGGTCCGGTCACGGCGTCGCCGGCGGCGAACACGCCCGGAAGGTTCGTGGCGAGCGTCTTCGGGTCCACCGCGATGCCCCATTTCGAGAAGTCCAACGCCGGCGCGTGGCGCGGGTCGAGGTTCACGGCCTGGCCGATGGCGGCGATGACGATGTCCGCCTCGATGATGAACTCCGAGCCGGGCACGGGCACGGGGCGGGCACGACCGCTGTCGTCGGGGGCGCCCAGTTCCATCCGCTGACAGGTGAGCCGCAGCCGGCCGTCGAGGCGTTCGAGCTTCACCGGCGCGACGAGGTATTCGATCCGCACGCCTTCCTCCTCGGCAGCTTCGACCTCTTCCATGAGGCAGGGCATCTCACGGCGCGTGCGGCGGTAAAGGACGCGCACGGATTTCGCGCCGAGCCGGAGCGCACTGCGGCTGGCGTCCATGGCGGTGTTGCCGCCGCCCACGATCACGGCGTCCGTGCCGACGCGCGGCGCGGGGCCGTCCACGATTTTCTCGAGGAATTCGAGGGCGGGCGTGGCCAATTCCTCGCCGGGGCATCCCAGGCCGCGCGAGCCTTGCGCGCCCACCGCCAGCAGCACCGCGTCAAACTCACGGCGCAGATCGTCGAGGGTGAAGTCGCGGCCCAGCCGACGTCCGAGGCGGAACTCGGCGCCCAGCGCGCGCACCGCGTCAATCTCGGCGTCGAGCACGGCGTGCGGCAGGCGGAAGGCGGGGATGCCGTAACGCAACATGCCGCCGGCGCGCGGGTGGGCGTCGTACAGCACCACCGCGTGGCCGCGCCGCAGCAGGTGTTGCGCGGCGGTGAGGCCGGCCGGGCCGGCGCCGACGATGGCCGCGCGCTTGCCGGTGGCTTCCGCCCGGGGCGGTACATACAGGCCGGCGGTCTGGCGGTGATGGTCGGCGGCGAAGCGGTGGAGGTTGCGAATCGAAAGCGCCTCCTCGGCCTGGCAGCGCCGACAGCGTTGTTCGCACAACCGCGGACAGACCCGACCCAGGGAGGCCGGCAGCGTGAGGTCGTCGTGAACGATCTCCGCGGCCGTCGGGTTGTCGGCGGCGGCGAGGCGGGCGATGAAATCCGGGATGCGCAGCCGCGCGGGACAGCCGGTCTGGCAGGGGCCGACGCAGTCGCCGGCGTGGTCGGAGACGAGCAGTTCGAGGGCGGTCTTGCGGGCTTCGCGGACCTCGGGAGAGTTGGTTTCGACCACCATGCCGGCCGCGGCGGGCATGGCGCAGGAGGGCCAGAGGTTGGGCCGGCCTTCGATCTGGACCGCGCAGAGGAAGCACGAGGCGGACGGCGCGAAGCCCTCGACATGGCAGAGCGTGGGAATGGAGATGCCCGCCCGCCGCGCGGCTTGCAGAATGGTGTCGCCGGGCGCGGCCTCGACCCGGCGGCCGTCTATGGTGAGCGCGAAAGGGGTCATGGGCACGGGGGGAAACGCCGGCAGCCGGAAGGCGGACGGCAAGCCGGGACCGCAGTCCGGTAAACAACCTCGTCCCGGCTTCCAAACTCCGACGGCGCGTCAGCAGACGGGAGGGAGAAGCGCGGCGAAGGCCCCATTCCGCGAGCTTTGGATTTCGCACTTGTCGGCGCGTATTTCATCGTACCTCCACCGCCCCGTAAGGGCAGACCACCCGGCAGGTGTCGCAGCGGGTGCAGATGTCGGTGTGGATGACGTGCCGCTGGTAGGGCGTCAGCGGAATGGCGTCCACCGGACAGTTCTGCGCGCAGAGGGTGCAGCCGGTGCAGTGGTCGTTGATGGTGTATTTGATGAGCGCGGGGCACTTGCCGGCCGGGCAGCGGCCCTCGAGGTGCGCCTCGTACTCGTCCCGGAAATACCGCAGCGTGCTCAGTACCGGGTTCGGCGCGGTCTTGCCCAGGCCGCACAGACTGCCCTGTGCGACCTGCCGGGCGAGACGCTCAAGTTCCTCAAGATGCGACCGTCGGGCCTTGCCGGCGCAAAGCCGCTCGAGCAGTTCCAGCATCCGCTTGGTGCCGATACGGCAGAAAGTGCATTTGCCGCAGGACTGGTTCTGCGTGAACTGGAGAAAGTACCGGGCGATGTCCACCATGCAGGCGGTGTCGTCCAAGACCACCAGGCCCCCGGAGCCCATGATCGCGCCGATATCGCGCAACGACTCGTAATCCACCGGCGTGTCCGCCAGCCGCGCCGGCACGCACCCGCCGGACGGCCCGCCGATCTGCACCGCCTTGAACTTGCGCCCCGGCGCCACGCCGCCGCCAATCTCCTCCACAATCTCGCGCAGCGTGGTGCCCATCGGGATTTCGATCAGGCCCGCGCGCCGGATCTTGCCCGCGAGCGCGAACACCTTCGTGCCCTTGCTGCTCTTGGTGCCGATGGCGGCAAACCGCTCCGCGCCGTGGCGGATGATCCACGGAATCATCGCCAGCGTCTCGACGTTGTTGATCAACGTGGGCCGGCCCCACAGGCCGGACTGGGCCGGAAACGGCGGGCGCAACCGCGGCATGCCGCGCCGGCCCTCGACGGACGCGATCAAGGCGGTTTCCTCGCCGCACACAAAGGCCCCCGCGCCCTCCTTGATGGAAAAACGCAGCGGGTAGTCAAAGCCCAGCAGCCGTTCGCCCACCCAGCCGCGGCGCTCGCATTCGGCCAGGGCGGCCCGCACCCGCTTCAGCGCGTTCGGATACTCGTGCCGGATGTAGAAGATCGCGTCATGCGCGCCCACGGCGATGGCGGCAATGGCGAGGCCCTCGATGACGCGGTAGGGAAACGACTCGAGAATCATCCGGTCCATGAAGGCGCCGGGGTCGCCTTCGTCGCCGTTGCAGATGACGTACTTCACGTCGCCGGGCTGCTGGCGGACGGCGCGCCACTTCACCCCGGTGGGGAATCCCGCGCCGCCGCGGCCGCGCAGCCCGGAACGTTCCATCGTTTCGATGATCTGCTCCGGTGGCAGCTCTTGCAGGCAACGGCGCAACGCCTGGAAGCCCTCGTGGGCGAGACACTCGTCGAGGTCGAGCGGATCGAGCCGGCCGTAATGCTCCATCGCGATATGCACCTGCCGCCGGAAAAACGCGCCGGCCCCGGCGTCTTCCGGCGGGGCGGCCGGGGCCGGCGCCGGGGCGGGCGGCGGCCCGTCCTCGCCGGGCAGCAACAGACCGTCCACCAGGCGCGACCAGAGCCGCGCGAGGCGTCCGCCCAGCCCGACCGGGGCGAACTGCCGCTCGACGAAGCCCTCGGCCAGCACGGGGGTCATCCCGGTGATGGTGGTCTTGCGGCCGTCGGGCTGGAGCACCTCGATCATCGGCGTGCGGTAACAGGCGCCCACGCAGCCGACGCGCTTCACCGTGGCCGGCGCGCCGGTGCGCTCGAGGGATTGCTGCAAGGCGCGGAACACACGGTCCGTGCCCTTGGCCACGCAGCATGAATCCAGGCACACCTGGATCTGCGGGATGTTCTCGCGCCGCGGCATGGACACCAGCGGCCGCGTGCTTGCGCGCGCCGCCCGGGTCGCCAGGAACTCGCGGACCGAGCCGGGAATTTTCTCCGCGGAGGCGTACCCGATGGTTTCCTCCTCGATCCGGACCACTGGCGCGAGCGTGCAGCAACCCAGACACGCCACCGGCTCGAGGGTGAACTGCCGCGCGGGGTCGGTGTCCGCCCCGGCGGGAATCCGCAGGTGCCGCCGCAGCGCGTCCTCCACCCGATCCGCGCCGGCCACGTGGCAGGCGGTGCCGTGACACACGTGGATGACGTGTTTGCCCACCGGCGCGTGCCGGAACATGTCGTAGAACGTGGCCACGCCGGTGATGGCCGCGGGCGTGATCTGGCTGTGGCGGCTGACAAACTCGAGCGCCTCGCGCGGCAGGTAGCCGTAATGATCCTGGAGCGCCTGCAGCACCGGAATCACCGCGTCCGGCGTGCGGCCGAGGCGCTCGAGCGCTTCGGCGGCAAAGCCGAGGTCCACGGCCGGGGCGGGCGCGGGCGGAGCGGCGGGGGCGGGCTTCATGGTGACTTCGCCTCCGGTCGCGCGCCGGCCGCAGGGCCCACGCAGAACAGGTTTTTGACGGTGCGCACCACCATTACGCCGTGCGCCATCGCCGGGCTGGCAAACACGCCTTCGCCCAGGTCAAACCGCGCGAGTTCCTTCGCTTCGCGGGCCGCCGCCAGCACCGCCACCCGGCCCTTGGTGCCGAACAGGTACACCCGGTTGCCCGCGATGGCGGGCGTGGCGTTGACCTCGAAGTCGAGTTCGTGCTCCCAGACCGGTTTGCCGTCCTTGAGATCGTAGCAGGTGACCACGCCGTGCGAGAGCACCGTGAAAACCAGTTCGCCGTTGCTGGCCGGGCTGGTGATGTCCGGGACGCTTTCGTCGCTTTCCCAAACCAGGTGCGATTTCGTAACGTCGCCCGTGCCGTCCGGCCGCAACGCGAACAGCCGGTCGGCCGGACTGGCGGCGATGAACAACCCGCCCACAAAGATCGGCGAGGGTGTGATCTCTCCGGACAGCAGTTTCGCACGCCACAACTCTGCGCCGTCAGCAGCTTGGTAGGCGATGACCCATTCGCCGCCAAGGGTGCCGATCTGCGGCTTGCCGGCCGCGTCGAAAATGATCGGCGTGGCCCAAGACGCCCCCACCGGCCGGTTCCGCTGCCAGAGCACGCGGCCACTGGCACCGTCAAAGGCATACAACTTCGAGAGGTTGTCCTCCGGCTCCGCCTGGTCAAACTGGACCAGCAGCCGCCCCTGCCAGGTGGCCAGCGATGTGGCGTGGCCGTAAGGATTGTGCGGGACGCCAAGGTTCTTCGACCACACCGGCGCGCCGTCGAAGGTGAGAGCCGCCAGGTCGCCGCTGGCAAAGAGGACGTACACCCGGCGTCCATCTGTGGCCATTGTGGAGGCGGCGAAGCCGGTGGACTCGGGAATCTCCGGTGGCCTGGCGGGCGAGCCCGGCACGTTCATGACCGGGCGTTCCCAGGCGGGCTGGCCCGTGGCCAGATCGAAGGCGAGGACGACCCGGTTGGAGACATCGCCGCCGGAGAGGAACACGCGGTTGCTCCAGATCAACGGCGAGCTGAAACCCGGCGCACTGACCGGCGTTTTCCAACGCACGCCCGTGCCGCCGACCGGGTCAAATTGCAGCGGAAAGGCCGCCTCGGGCACGAACGCGTTGCCGGTCGGACCGAGAAACCGCGGCCAGTTAGCGGCGTACTCGGCTGGCGACGGCAGGTCCGTCGCGTCCTCCTCGCCGCGCAGTTTGGCCAGCAACTTCTCCACACCCGCCGGATCGGCCGGCAGGACGCTCCGGGCCGAAAGACCGAGCCAGCCGGCGCCCCCGGCAGCGAGGGCCGCCACGACGAACGTGAGTAACCGCGCGCGCCGGGCCGTATCCGCCGCGCGCTCCGCGGCATCGGGGCGCGGCTGCGGCAGGGATGGCGTGACGTGGAGACGGGCCAGCGCCTTGCCCATCAGCACCAGCATCACTGCGGCCACCAGCAGAAACCACGCGCCGAAGCCGTACACCGCCAGCAACCAGGCGTGGCGCCGACGCAAGGTCAGGTCGAGCGCGCGAATCTGCTCTTTGAGCGCCTCGTTCCGGGGCTCGGCCACGAGTTGTTCCTTCAACGCCGCAAGCAGCGGCGACTTGAGCGGATCGTCGTGCCGCGTGATCCAGTGAATCGCCAGCAACGTGACCACTGCCAGCCCGCACAGCACGGCCACGACGACCAGTGTCCGCGTCAGCGACCGCGCGGCGGCCGGCGGCGGGACGGCTGGAGCGAGATGGGTGCCGGGGTGCGAGGCGGTCACGACTCAGATGCGGTTGCGCGCGGCGGCGGCGAGGTTGGCGTTGAGGCCCGCCGCTTCCGCGGGTGAGATGAGCCCGCGGCGCACGCGCTCGTTGGGGCAGTAGAGGTAACAGCGACCGCAGGCAAAGCAGGCGCCGCGGTCCGGTTCAAAATCCGTGCGCGTGGTGCGCAGGGACAGGCTGATGAGCCGCGCGCCGAACACCAGCCCCACCCAGCCGCCGAACCACCCTCCGGCGGTGGTCAACCGGCGGCGGATATCCGCGGCCCGGGCGATGATCGTCGGCGCTTCGAGTTCGGCGCGGGCCAACGCGCGGGTTTCCGGGGTGGGCGCGCCGGGGGCTGCGGCGGGTTTGTTGGGCGCGAGAAATTGCTCGGCCAGGGCCACGGTGGGATGCACGCGCGCGGCGGGCACACTCAAGTGCCGGCCCACCCAGGCGCCGCCGACCATGAGCAGCGGCAAGGCCACCAACAACCAGCCCAAGCGGCGGCGGTCGGGTGCGAGCGCGGCGGGATGGGCTGGCGCGGCCAGCGGTTCGCGGATCGCGCCGAACGGACAGGAGTGTTCGCACAACCGGCATTGCGTACAGTAGTCCGGCGTGATCCGCACCCGCCATTTCGAAAACAGCGCGCCCACCCGCAGCAACGCCCCGTACGGGCACAGGAACCGGCAGAACGGGCGCCCCACGAACATCGAGGTCACCAGAAACGCGCCGCCCAGCGTGAGCATGAAAAGGCTGCCCGTCATCCGGAACAGCGGCACAAACGGGTCGTAACGACAGATGATGAAGCCGACGCCGGTGGCGGCGAAGAGCAGGCCGCCGCCCAGAAAGAGGTACGGCAGCGTACCCAGACCCTGTTCGAGCCACGCCGGCACCTTGACCGGCTTGAGCAACACCAGGTCCTGCAACGCGCCATGCGGGCAGACCGCCGCGCAGAAAGTGCGGCCGGTGAACAGCGAGAACACCAGTGGTACCAGGAAGAACAGCAGCACGGTCAGCGGGATGGCATAGCCGGGGTTGAACAGCCCATAGGCGACATTCTGGGGCGCGCCGATCGGGCAGATGCAGCCCTGCCGATAGAAGCCGAAGTAAATCAGCGAGAACACCGACAGCGTGGCCAGTCCGCGGCGGGAGCGCCGGCGGTGGACCAGCCAGGCGGCCCACCCCAGCGTGCCCGCCAGTACCGCCAGGTCCACGTATTCCCAGGCCAGCGCGCGCGGTGGGGGCGTGGTAATGCCCGGCGGCATGACATAATCGCTTTCAAATTCCGGCGGCGGGAAACGCAGTTCGGCCCGCGCCGAGCCCCCCTGGCCGAGCCACAGCAGCAGCCCCCCGACGATCAAGCTGAACACCAAACTGCGTCGGGCGGGGTTCATTCGTGGGCGGTCAGCTTGATGATATACGGCTGGCTGGCCGGGACGCGCCGGAAGGCATCGCCGGCGCACACGCGGGCGATCGAGCACTCGTTGCAGTTCAGGCAGCGGTCGTGCCGGACTTGCAGGTAAAAGGAGCCGTTGCCAAAGCGCGTGCAGCCTTCCACGCACCTGGCGCACCCGATGCACAAATCCTCGTTGATGTTGTACTCGTAGTACGGATCCTCGATGAACCGTCGCTCAATGGCCGCGGTGGGACAGACCTGGTTTTCCGCACCGGTGTTCAACGCGTTCGGCTCCGGCACGAAATAGCCGGTGCACAGGTCGCAGTAGCCGCAGATCGGGTAGCTCTGGACACACTTGACGGCGGACGGCTTGAGCACGCAGGCGGTGGCGCAGTTGCCGCAATACACGCAGCGCGCCGGGTCAATCTGCCAGACGTAGCTCTGGTCCTTCGCGCTGCGCGTGGCCGCCAGGCCGAAGATCGCGCCCAGACCGGTCATCGCGGCCACCCGCGCGCCGTCGCGCAGGAACTGGCGCCGGTTCAACGGGCTCTCAGGTTTGGGGGGGACGGACATGACGGCAACTCAGGCGGCGGGCTTGGGCGCCATAACCCGGATTTCCGCGCTGACCGGGTCGAGGATGTAAATGCGGCCCTGCGAATCGGCCGCGATGTCCAGACTTAGATTCAAGGTGTCGTTACGGGACTCGCCCCGGGTGGCGCGGAGGTTTTCCGGGAAACTCTCGACCCCGGCCACCACGCACTCCAGGTTGCCCTGCGCGCCGTACACCTTCACGCGCGGCAGACCTTTTTCCGCGGTCACGATGCGACCATCAGGCAGGACCGCGAGGGCGATGGGATTGCAACAGCCGCAGAAGGCCTCGATGCCCATGCCCGGTTTGCCCCAGAAAAACTCGCGGTCGCCGTCGAACGTGTACGCTTCCACCAGGTGGCGGCCGGTGTTGTTGACCCGCAGCAGGCCGTCCGGGTGTAATTCCACGTCCAGGTGCGGACTCGGCAGTACGAAGCCAGGGATGTCGCGGTCCTTGTCCTTTTCGCCCAACCGGCCCAGCACCTGGCCGGCACGGTCATGACGCCAGATCACGCGGTTGCCGGAGTCGGCCGCGAACACAGTGTCCGCCGTGGCCAGGAGGCCGGTCAGCCACGCGCGGTTGCGGGGCGACTCCCACACCGCGGTCCGCTTGCCCGCGGCGTCCAGCACCTCCACGTGATCGCGCAAGCCGGCGTAAACGACGCCGTCCGGGGCCACCGCGACGCACCGTACCGGATTGTTGAAAGCGATTTCGACCCACACCGCGCCGGTCTCGCCGGCGGCCACCACATAATGGCCGGCGGCGATCCACAGCCGCCCCTCCGGCCCGACGGCCAGCCGGCGCGCATCCGGGCGCGGCGCCTTGAAGCGGCGCAGTTCCACGTAACCGATCAGCCGCGGGTCGGTCGTTTCAAAGCGGCTGACATCGTAGGCCGACGGGCTGGCGCGGCCGGGTGCGGCGGCCCGGGCGGCAGGATTCGCGGATGCCACCAGCCCGGCGAGACCAAGTCCGCCGCCGGCGCGGAGGAACTCGCGGCGGTTTAGCGTTGTGCGGTGGGATGGCGGCTTCATGTGGGGCCTCCTGCCTCTGTGGCGCGCGCGGCGATGGCGGCCGGAAACTCGCAGCCGGCCAGGACCGCGCAACCGGCGCACGGCCGGGGCGCCAGACAGGCTTCGGACAGCGGTTGAATGCGTCGCCGGCGGGCCAGTTCGATCACGCCGCCCGCCAGCACGAACACGGCGGTCCAGCGTCCGCAGGTGCGGAGGAACTCGCGGCGGTCAGCCGGCGTTGGCGTTGCTTTGACCACGGTTTTCGTCCCACGACGTTCGGCTCCGGCCAGCCGGTGTTCAAGACGGTTAACCCGCTTTGCCTGAGCCAGGTCAAGTTTTTGCGAATCCGGCGTGTGGACTACGTGCCTTTTGCCCAAGGCTTGCCGTTTTTTGGCCCGGAAACGCCGCCGAACGGGCGTGGCTGCGGAACAGCAGCGGCTCCAGCCGAAGAACCACGGATGGCGCGTAGGGCATGGATATGCGAGCCGGGCAGGCATGCTGCCCGAGCCCGGCTCAAATACAGAACTTCGGCAGCGGGACCGGCAAGCGCTCGGTGCCTTTGTTCATGGCTGGAATCCGTGAAAGCCGCGGTCCAAATTCACAGCACGGTAATCGGCCGCTGGCCGTGGTCGAGCGAGCCGCGGGTCACGCCGAGTTGATGCTGCAGCTTCAGTTCGCGCCAGAGTTGGGCGCCGGTGATTTCCCCGGCCAGCAGTTGGCGGTATCGTGCGAGGGTGCGCGTCACGAGCGCCGGGGGTTCGTCCAGGAACTCGATCCGGAACCAACGCGCGCCCAGCGCGATCAGCCGGCCGGCGTACTCGGCGCCGGTCTGGGCCCGGGCGTTGTACACGGTGTTGCGGCAACCGGCGTCGGCCTTGACCGGATGCAGCGCGCCCACGCGGTCGCGCAACTGGACGGCGTGCCGGTCGCACGGCCGACCGCAATCGTGGTAATCCCGGCCGGTGCTCAGAAACGCGCAGAACACGCAGTGCTCCATGTGGAACATGGGCATGTGCTGGTGCAGGGTGATCTCGAACCGGTGCGGCGGTGCGGCGGCGAGCAGCGCCTCGAGCTGCAGGTTGTTGAGATCGTACGACGCCGTGACGCGCTCCAGACCGTATCGCTCGAGGAAGTACTCCGCCGCCAGCGGATTGGCCACATTGAGCGAATAATCGCCCACGCAGCGGCAATCCGCGAAGAACCGCAGGTGGTCGTAGTTGCGAACCAAATAACCGTCCGCGTCGCTGGACCGGACTTGTTCAAGAATCCATTCCTCACCCGGTTTGGAGATGCGGGGCGGGGCGACGAAGAGGGACGAGGGGCGGGAGGAGAGAGGTGAGGCGGGGCGGTACTCGCGAGCCAGGCGTACTGCGTCGCGGTAACGCTTCGGATCTTCGAGTTCGCAGTAGATCGTGGCCACGCCCGCGGCCAGCGCGGCCTCGAGTTGCGGCAGGCTGCGAACCAGCACGATTAACTCGCGTTCGGTCAGATTCGGTCTGGTTCTCGCCGACTGCTGACTTTTGGCTCCCGGATTCCAACGCTTGACTTCCGTCTTGAGACTCCCCGCCCCATTCAGTCTCCACCGCCCGGGCGCGATCCGCTGGCGTTCAATCTCCGCCACCACCTTCCGCCTCAGCCGGTTGAGTTCGCTCAGCGGCAGCATCACTTCACCGGCGAGGTGGTTGTCCAACCGGCCCAATTTGAAGGGTGTGCCGCCCAAGCGTCCGAGCTGCTCCACCAGCCGCGGGGTCGAAAGCGGCTGACGGCTGGCCCGTTCGAGCGGCTGGACGGAGGTGGCTTGCGCGATGTGGCCCCCGTCATCCCGCGCGATCAACGTCAACGGCTGGCCGGCGGTACCATGGACCTCGAAGTCCAGCGGCCGGCGGAAGCGGATGGCCTCGCCTTCAAAGCTCTGGCGAAGGCGTCGCTCCAGTTCGGGATCGCTGGTCTTCCAGACCTTGTCGCCGGGCCGGATGCGGTGGAAGTCCACCTCGCCGTTGCCGAAGGTGAGGATCACCTCGGCCGGGTCCGCTCCACCTGCGGAGGCCGGTTGCCGGCCACCCGGCGGTGGCGCCTCCGCCCCCTGCGGACTGCGGACTGAGGACCTTGGATATCGAATCGCGTACACTCTGCCGCCTTCCTCGCGTTCGTCCGGCCGGCCGGCGTCGAATACCACGCCGTCGCCGGGCTTGAGTGAGCCTTCGAGCCGGACCTGCACGCCGTCGTCGGCGACGCGTCGGACTTCGCCGAGATAGACGCCGCGCTTTTTCGGGAAGCGGCCGTGTACCAGCGCCTGGTTGTTGATGCCGCCGAACCAGCCGGTGTACAGCCCGCGCGAAAAAGCCATCTGCATTTCGTATTGCCGATCACCGATCGCCGATCGCCGGTTGCGGTCGCTGGTATCCGATATCCGGTGTCCGGCGTCCGGCATCTGTGATCCGGCGTCGCCCGGCGCCAGCCGATCCAGTGCTTCGCGGTAAATCCGCGTGATGCTGGCGACGTACTCGGGCGACTTGAGCCGGCCTTCGATTTTGAGCGACGCCAGGCCGAGCCGGGCCAGCTCCGGGATCAGCACGACGCTCGCGAGGTCCTGCGGGCTGAGCAGGTAACGGCGGTCGCCCAGCGGCACGGTGCGGCCATCGGCCACGAGTTCGTACGGCAGCCGGCAGGCTTGGGCGCATTCGCCGCGATTAGCCGAGCGGCCGCCGAGCGATTCGCTGGTCAGGCACTGGCCCGAGTAGGCCACGCACAGCGCGCCATGCACAAACACCTCCAGCGGCATGGTCGCGCTGGTGGCCCGCTGGATGGCCTCGAGGTCGCGCAACGAGCATTCGCGGGCGAGCACGACCAGTTCGCAGCCCAGATCGCGCGCAAACTCGATCCCCGCCGCGCTGGTGATCGTCATCTGCGTCGAGGCGTGGATGGGGAAGTCCGGCGAGAGCCGTCGGATCAGCCGGCAGATGCCGACGTCTTGAACGATGGCGGCGTCCACGCCCGCCGCGATAATCGTGCGAAGGAATCGCTCCGCCGTCGCAAGTTCGTCGGTGAAGACCAACGTGTTGAAGGTGACGTAGCCGCTCACGCCGCGCCGGTGGAGGAACTCCATCAACCGGGGCAGGTCAGCCTCGGTGAAATTCCGCGCGCGCATCCGGGCGTTGAAACAGTCCAGGCCGAAGTAGATCGCGTCCGCGCCGTTCTCGACCGCCGCGCGGGCGCACTCCCAGTCGCCCGCGGGGGCGAGCAGCTCGGGCAAACCGCGGCGGACCCAACGCACCGCAGGCGGTGGGGTCGCGTCGGCTCCAGTGCCGCCTGGCAGCGGCTTGATTTGCTTGGCGCGTGATGGCTGCACGATCTCGGGCTCGGTCGGGGCAGGTCCGTTTGGCTCCGGTCTTTACCCACGCGGCGACTTTAGTCCCGGGCCATGACTTTGCCACCCCCAAGTCCGACACCACCTCGCATCAATGCCCCGGCGGGCAGACTCACGGTTTGAACCGGCGATGGCCCTGGGCGGTCGCGCTGTCGAGCAGGTGACCGACCTGTTCCATCGCGGAACCGAGTGCCGCAGCCCGGCTCAGGGGGTGGCTTGCACGCTGCCCACAATCTGACGCACGTCGGTGAGGCCCTTCCGCTCCATGAACTCGCGCAGGCCGGCGATCACCTGCAGCGCCGTTTGCGGCTCGTAGAAGTTCGCCGTGCCCACGGCCACCGCGCTGGCGCCGGCCATCAGAAACTCGATCGCGTCCGCCGCGTTCTGAATGCCGCCCATGCCAATGATGGGAATCTTCACGGCCTTCGCGGCCTCCCAGACGAGTTTGATCGCAATCGGCTTGATGCACGGCCCGGTGAGGCCGCCAATCACGTTGGCCAGCTTGGGCCGGCGCGTCTCGATGTCTATGGCCATCGCCGGATAGCTGTTCATGATGGACAGCGCGTCGCTGCCGGCGGCCTCGGCCGCCTGCGCGTAAGGCACGATGCTGACGACGTTCGGGCTGAGCTTGGTGATGAGCGGCAAGGCGGTGGCCCGGCGGCAGGCGGCCACGACCTCGGCCAGCAGCTTGCAGTCCGTGCCGAACTGCGCGCCGCCTTCCTTGATGTTCGGGCAGGAGACGTTCAGCTCGAGTGCGCCCAGGCCCTCCAACGCGTCAAAGCGCCGCGCCACCTCGGCGTATTCCTCCACCGTGGTGCCCCAGATGTTGATGATGATGGGCACCCGCAGTTGCTTGAGGAACGGCCAATACTTCTCGATGAAACCGTCCACACCCGGCCCTTGCAGGCCGATGGCGTTGATCAGCCCGCTGGCCACCTCGACGGTGCGCGGCGTCGGGTTGCCGCGGACCGGCCCGAGCCGGATGCCTTTGACCACCACGGCGCCCAGTTGGTTGAGGTCGAGCAACCGCGCGTACTCGACGCCGTAGCCGAAGGTGCCGGAGGCCACGGTCACCGGGTTGGGCAGGGTCAGCCGGCCAATCTGAACGGAGAGGTTCATGGAATTCCGCAATCCGAAATTTGAAGCCCGAAGAAAATCCGAGGCTCGAACTCCGCCGCGTCGAGACCCGCCGGTTGGCGTCTGGGCAGGTTCGGGTAACGGACGACGGTTTTCGGAATTCGTCTCATTGCGCGGCCTCCCAGACGATCTGCCGCGCATCAAACACCGGCCCTTCGGTGCAGGTGCGTTGATATTCCCAGCCCGCGCCGTTGCGAACCGGGATCACACAGGTGAGGCACACGCCAACGCCGCAGCACATGTGCTCGTCCATCGAAAGCTCGGCGGGCACATCGAACTCCGCCGCGATCCCGGCCACCGCCTTCAACATCGCCGTGGGCCCACAGGCAAACAGCTTGCGCCCGGCGGCGCCGCGGCGCAGCTCGGTGATCAGCGGCTGGGTCACCAGACCTTTTTCGCCATGGCTGCCGTCCTCGGTCGTCGCGCGCACGTCCCAACCCAGCGCACGAAATTCGTCTTCACACAAAATGTCCACCCGCCGCCGGCCGCCGACAAACGCGATGCCCTTTTGCGGCGAGCGTTGTGCCAGCAGGTACATCGCCGCCATGCCGTAGCCGCCGGCCACCAGCAGCGGTGTCTCGCCCCCGGGCACCGGCACCGTGAAGCCATGACCCAGCGGGCCGATGGCGCTGAGCGTCTCGCCCGGGCGCATCCGGGCCAGCGCCTCGGTGCCTTTGCCCACGACCTTGTACAGGATGGAAAAGGTGTCGCCCGCAACCTGAAAAATACTGAACGGCCGGCGCAGCAGGGCGTCCTTGAGCGGCGGAATGCGGAGGTGCGCGAACTGGCCCGGCTGGACTAGCGGGGCGATCTGCGGCGCGCGCGCCACCAACCGGAAGTACTGGTCGGTGTCGCGCTCATTGGCGATGAGCTGGACGGTCTCTTCGAACATTGTCGGCATCGAGCATCCGGGCCAACGGCCGGGCCGTCAATCGCGGCTCCGGGTGCTCAGCGCGTCAATTGCTGCCGCAACAGTTCCAGCGCCTGTTGGCTGGTCATATGCTTGAAGGTCTCGCGGTCGAAGGCGTTCAGGTACCGCTTCACCCGGATGCCGTCCGATGCCGCCAGCGCGATGAAGACGGTGCCGACCGGCTTGTCCGGCGTGCCGCCCGCTGGCCCGGCGATCCCGGTCACGGCCAGCGCGAAGTCGGCGCCGGCGCGGAACCGCGCGCCTTCGGCCATCTCGCGCGCGGTCGGTTCGCTCACCGCGCCATGCGTCGCCAGTGTTTCGGCCCGCACGCCCACGAGGTGCTGCTTGAGCGCGTTCGAGTAGGTGAGAAAGCCGCCGAGGAACACCCCCGAGGCGCCGGGTACGTCGGTGATCCGGCTGGCCAGCCGTCCGCCGGTGCAGGACTCCGCCACCGCCAGTGTGTGTCGTCCTTCGGTGAGCAGGCGGACCACGCAACCCTCAAGCGAATCGCCTTCCGTGCCGTACACGTGGCGGCCCACCTCGCGGCGTACGACGGCTTCCGCTTCGGCCACGAGTTGCTCGGCGTCGGCCCCGCGGGCGGCCAGCCGCACGTCCACCTCACCGGGCCGCGCGCAATAGCCTATCTCGAGCCCGCGTGCCACCAGCGGCGCGAGCGGGGCGGCGATGTGCTCCTGCATGACGGACTCCGGTACCCCCGTGCTGCGCAGCGTGCGGCAGATAAACGGCGCCGGGAGCGGGAATGTCCGCCGGATCCAGGGCAGGACGTGCGCGGTGAACATCGGCTGCAGTTCGCGTGGCGGCCCGGGGAGCATCACCAGCCAGGCCGGCTGGCCGGTCAGCGAGTGCGGATTCGGCCGGACTTCAATCAAAAGACCCGGCGCGGTGCCGTGGGCGTTGGGCAGCACGGCGGCGCCTTCCGGCACTTGAGCCTGGACGCGCACGGCCGGCGGGGCGGAGCGTTTGCGTGTCACGTACCAGGCGTCGAGCGCGGCTAGGATCGCGGGGTCCTCGCGCAACGGCCGCCCAACCAGTTCGGCAATGGCATCGCGGGTCAGATCGTCGGAAGTCGGCCCCAGCCCGCCGGTCACCAGTACCAGCGAGGCACGGCCAAGCGCCTCGCGCACGGCCTCTTGGATGTCGCGGGCGGTGTCGGCCACGGCGATCTGCCGCCGGACCGTATAGCCGGCGTCGGTGAACTGGCGGCAAAGCCACTGCTGGTGCGTGTTGAGCACGCGGCCGAGCAGGAGTTCGCTGCCGGTGTTGAGGATTTCAATGGTCAAGTCGTTCAAACGGCCCAGACGTGCCTCCATTCCCGGCCCCGCGCAACGCGTTTTCCGAGCTTTCACTGTTGCAGCAAAGCGATGGCTTTCTCCGCGTCTTCCGCGGTGTCGAATGCCAGGTGCAGCACAAACTGCGTGCCCAGCGTGGCGCCGGAAAAGCCGCGCAGGTTCAAGCCGGCCTGACCCATCTTCAACGCCACGCGGGCGGCGATGCCCGGTTCATTCATCCCTTCCACCCGCACCGAGTGGAGATGTGTGGTGGCGGTGAAACCTTCCTCGGTGGCTGCTTCAATCTCGCGGTCCCCGCGCAACGGTGTGACAAACACCACGCCGGTGCCGGGATGCTCCGGCGCCCGACGGGCGATGATGAACCCCAGGTCCGCTCCGGCGTCGGCCAGGACGAGGAGCTTGTTTGCCAGGGCTCCGGGTTGGTCCTGCAAGCTGGCGACCCAGACTTGCTCGTGTTCGGCGATGACGTTCATAGGGCACATGCTCCTTTGGTTCGGTTTGGTTTGCGTATCGGCGACTTGGCTTTTCCAAGCTCTGGAAGTCAGTTTAACACGAACGCCGCACGAAGTCGCCACCGAATTAGGCCGGGTTCTACGCATCGCCGGCCGACGCGCTCCGGTAGTAGTTGACGCCTTTGGTCGCGTAGCCAACCTTCGCCCGGGCCGTGGATGGGATTGCAAACCGGGCCCAATGGACTCCCGCCAAGCGCGGGGCGGATCCACCAGCGCTCGGGCCACAATTCGCCCACGGCCCGGCGGAATGCGCCAGATTGTCCTGACACCTTTCCGTTAAGGCTCGGACAGCCGGTGTGGCGAAATGGCAGACGCAAGGGACTTAAAATCCCTTGGCCAGTAATGGCCGTGTGGGTTCGAGTCCCACCACCGGCACCAGCTTCTTACCGGCCGCCGACCAAACACCGGCCCGGCAGATCAAAGGATGCCGCCCGGGCCACGCAATCTGACGCACCCGCGGTGTTTGCGGGCGGTGATTGAAAACACGATGTCTCAGCGGCGATCCCAGTTGCATTTTGAACGCTTACTTAGACATCGCTCCAAATATGACTTGGAGGTCCGCTTCTTTGTTGACATGCGGGTCTTCTTGCCGCAGGTGGGTGCGCGCGGCGCCGAAGTGCCGCCGGCCCTGCCATGCTGTGCCTGTCACAAACCACGGGTTACGCCATCAAGGCCCTGGGTTGCCTGACAAACCCGGGTGCGCGAAGTCGCTATATTGCCGACGTGGCCCGGATCACTCGCGTGCCCCGGCCCTACCTGGCGAAGATCATCAATCTCCTGGCGCGGCAGGGCTTGGTCATTTCCAAGCGCGGGTACCGCGGAGGCGTCGCCCTGGCCCGCCCGCCGGCCGAGATTTCGTTGCTGGAAGTCGTCGAGGCGGTGGAGGGCAAGGATTGGCTGGGCCCCTGCTTGCTCGCGATCGAGGAGTGCGCCCAGGGACGTGAGTGCCCGACGCACGCCTTCTGGCTGGAAATTCGCGAGCAAATCCGCAACAAGCTCCACACCACCACCCTGGCGGAAGTGATCGCGGCGTCTCCCCTCAACGACCGGAGCCGCAATGGCCGGCCGGCCGCGCCGCGCGGGATCCGGCCCGAAAGCGGCAATTCCGGCCGACGCGTCAGGCGGGCGGCCCCCGAGCCATGAGCGAAACGCAAATTCTCGACCTGATTTACGTGGGGGCTTACTGCCTGGCGGGGCTGGTGTTCGCCCTGGGGCCGTTTGTGCTGGTGCATCTACTCTCGGCGCGGGAGACGCGACAGACCGCCCAGAAGACCGGCCAGTTCGTGGAATGTGGCATGGAGCCGATCGGCGACGCCTGGATTCGCTACAGCGCGGTGTATTACCGCTACGCGCTGGTCTTCGTGGCCTTCGCGGTGGACGTGCTGTACCTGATTCCGGTGGCGGTTGTGTACGACGATCCGCCCTTCGCCGTGCGCGACCTGGTCGAGCTGGCGTTGTTTGTCGGCATCCTCTCGTTGGTGATCGTGTACGCTTGGAAGAAAGGGGTGTTTGAATGGAAACGCAAAACCCATCCGCCGAACTGAAGGAATGTGAACAAGTCATCCGGTTCGCCAAATTGGAGGACCTGCTGGCCCTGGGTCGGGCCAACTCGCTCTGGCCCCTCACCTTCGGCCTCGCTTGTTGCGCCATCGAAATGATGGCGGCCGGCGCGTCGCGCTTTGACATCTCGCGCTTCGGCGCCGAGGTGTTCCGGCCCTCGCCGCGCCAGGCGGACGTGATGATCGTGGCCGGCACCATCAACAAGAAGATGGCGCCGGCGGTGAAGACGCTTTACGACCAGATGCTCGAGCCCAAGTGGGTCATCGCCCTGGGTAATTGCGCCATCTCCGGCGGGCCGTTCGTGTTTCCCGGCCAGTACGCCGTGGTCGAGGGCGTGGACAAGCTGTTCCCGGTGGACGTGTACGTGCCCGGCTGCCCGCCCCGGCCGGAGGCGTTGATCGAGGGCATCTTGACGCTCGAGGAAAAGATCACCGGCAAGCGCCGCTGGCCGCGCGTGACCCCTGAATGAGCCTGCCGCCGGAAAGCCTGGTGCAGCAATTCGCCGAACGCTTCCCGCGAGCGGTGGATACCGCGCCGGCTTCCGATGCGGGAACTGGAGGCAGTGCCGCGCCCATGCAGCCGCCGCCGACTTGTCAGGTGGTGGATTTCAAGCGCCGCGGCGTGCACGTCGAGGCGGCCGTGACCGCGGAGCTGGTGGTGGTGGTGGCGCGGTGGCTGGATGAAAACGGCTACGCGCTGGACACCGTGACCGGCGTGGACTGGCTGGTCAGCAATGAAATGGAAGTCGTGTACGACTTCTTTCATCCCGCCGCGTTCTGGCGCGTGGCGGTGCGCGTCCGGCTGCCGCGCGCGGCGCCCGGGCTGCCGACGATCAGTCCGGTGTTCCCCGGCGCGAACTGGCACGAACGCGAGACGCACGAGTTCTTCGGGATCGTGTTCCAGGGGCACCCGGACCTGAGCCCGTTGCTGCTGCCGGAGGATGCGGACTACCACCCGCTGCGAAAGGACTACCGCCCGTGAGCAACACGGCCGTCATCGCCGCCGCCGCCTCGGCCGCCGCTGCCGGGGCGGAGACCTTCGTCCTGAACCTCGGGCCGCAGCATCCGGCCACGCACGGCGTGCTGCGCGTGAAGCTGACGATGGACGGGGAGTACATCACGCGCGCCGAGCCGGTGCCTGGGTACATCCACCGGATGCACGAGAAGATGGGCGAGAACCGCACCTGCGCGCAGTTCCTACCCAACACCAGCCGGATTGATTACCTCTCGGCGATGCACTACACGCACGCCTTCGTGGCGGCGGTGGAGCGGGCGGCGCAGATCGAGGTGCCGCGCCGCGCGGAGTTCGTGCGGGTGATCACCTCGGAGCTGAACCGGATCTCCAGCCACCTGGTCTGGTTTGGCGCGTTCCTGCTGGACCTGGGCGGCTTTACGCCCCTGCTGTATGCCTTCGACGACCGGGAGAAAATCCTGGACCTGCTGGAGCGGATCACCGGCGCGCGGCTGACCTACTGCTACTACCGGTTCGGCGGACTGTACAACGATGTGGACGCCGAGTTTCTGCGGGGCACGCGCGAATTCACGCAGTACATGCGGCCGCGCCTCGCGATGTACCGCGACCTGGTGACTGACAACATCATCCTGCGCAAGCGCCTGGTGGGCATCGGCATCGTGGATGCCGAGATGTGCCGGCGTTACGGCGCCACCGGGCCGGTGATCCGCGGCGCGGGCGTGGCCTACGATGTACGCCGCGCCGAGCCCTACTCGGTGTATCCCGAACTTGACTTCCGCATCCCCACCCATCCCGAGGGTGACTCGATGGCCCGCTACCTCGTGCGCATGGAGGAGATGGAGCAAAGCCTGCGCATCATCGAGCAGGCGCTCGACCTGATTCCTGAAGGGCCGGTGCAGGCCAAGGTGCCCAAGACCATCAAGCTGCCGCCGGGCGACACGTGCTTCGCGGTCGAGGCCGCGCGCGGCCGGTTCATGGTGCGGATCGTCAGCGACGGCAAGGACATCCCCTACCGCGTGAAGCTGCGCACGCCGTCCTTTTCCAATCTGAGCCTCTTCGAGGAAGCCAGCCGCGGTATGCTGCTGGCAGACGCGCTGGCCTTCATGGGCAGCCTGGACCTCGTAATCCCGGACATTGACCGATGAAAGAACAGTCGAAAGCCGAGACGGATTGGGACTGGAAGTCCGGCATGCCGACACCGGCTGTGCCAAACCGCCCGGTACCGGACCCCGGGCCTGGGGCCCTGGCGCTTGAACCTCTGCCTTCCGGCCTTCGACTCCGCCGCGCATGACCCTCCCGGAGCCCTTTCGCCTGTTGCTGTTCGTGGTCGGCGCCATGGCCTTCGTGGGGCTGAACGCCGCCTATTTGGTGTGGGTGGAGCGCAAGGGGGCGGCACGCTTCCAGCGACGGCCGGGGCCGACGGAGGTGGGTCCGGAGGGCCTGTTGCAGCCCATCGCGGACGCCCTCAAGCTGCTGTCCAAGCAGGTGATCGTGCCGCCGGGCGCGGACGCCACGCTCTTCCGGCTGGCGCCGGTGCTGGTGATGGCGCCGGCGTTGATGTGCTTCGCCGTGATCCCGTTCAGCGAAGCGCTCACCGCCCGCCCGCTCAATGTCGGCCTGCTGATGGTGTTCGCCTTCGGCTCCATCAACGTGATGGCGATCATGCTGGGCGGCTGGGCCTCGCGGAACAAATACGCCATCATCTCCGCCGCGCGGGTGGTGTCGCAGAACGTCGCGTACGAAATCCCGCTGCTGCTGGTGGTCATCACCCTGCTCCTGGTCACGGGGACGATGGACCTCCAGGAAATCGTGCGGCAGCAGGCCGGCGGTTTCTGGCGCTGGAACCTGTTCAAGGTCTGGGTGAACCCGCTGATGCCGGTGACGTTCGTGATCTTTTTCATCTGCCTGCTGGCGGAGACCAACCGTGCGCCGTTCGACATGGCGGAGGCGGAAAGCGAGCTGGTGGCGGGGGCCTTCACCGAGTACGCGGGCATGGGCTTCGGCGTGTTCTTCATGGGCGAGTACGCGAACATCGTGGTGGGTTGCAGCCTGGCCACGGTGCTGTTCCTGGGCGGCTGGCAGAGCCCGATCGGCGTGGCGCCCGGCGCCTGGTGGTTCCTGCTCAAGCTCTACCTGCTGATCTTCACCGTGGTGTGGATCCGCTGGACCTTTCCGCGCACGCAGTTTTACGGCTTGCTGAATCTGTCCTGGAAAATCTTGATCCCGGTGTCGCTGTTCACGCTGTTGCTGACCAGCGTTGTCTTGAAACTGTTTTGAAATGAAAAACGCCCTCGGTGAAATCCTCGGCGGCTGTCGCAGCCTGATCACCGGCATGAAGATCACGCTGCAACAGTTCTTCAAGCCGCAGGTCACGGTGCATTACCCGCGCCAGACGCTGCCCATCCCGGACCGCTATCGCGGCCATGTGGAACTGGTGCGCGATCCGCAGACCGGGATGTCCCTCTGCATTGCCTGCAAATCCTGCGAGAAGGCCTGTCCCAGCGGGTGCATCGCGGTCGAGGGCGTCAAGCGCGACGGCGAGAAACGCAAGTCCCCCACCGAGTTTCAAGTGGACTTCACCCGCTGCAGCCTGTGCGGCTCGTGCGTCGAAGTCTGCCCCACCGACGCGTTGCGGTTCAGCAAGCGCTACAACCTGGCCGGCACCAGCCGGGAGGCGTATTACCTGGACCTGCTCAAGCGGCTGCAGGCGCAGAAATCATGAGCGCGTTTCCGGGTTCCGCGGGCATCGTCGCCGGCCTGTTCGCCCTGGCCCTGGCGGCCACGGTGGGCGGCGCCCTCCTGGCCGTGCTGACCACCCGTGTCATCCGCAGCGTGTGCGGGCTGGCGTTGTGCGCCCTGGGTCTGGCGGGATTGTACTATTTCCTGCACAGCCCGTTCCTGGCGTTGATGGAAATTCTCATCTACATCGGCGCGGTCTGTGTGACGATCATCTTCGCGGTGATGCTGGCCGAGCCGGATGAACCACCGGTCGAGGCGCCCCGGCCCCGGACACGCCTTTGGGGCGCGGGCGCCCTGCTGGTCAGCGCCGCCCTCGGCGCGGGGATGGCCTGGCTGAGCGTCCACACGCCCTGGAGCGTCCCGGCCGCCCGGCTCAACGACGGATCCGTGCCGGCCATCGGCGTGTCCCTGCTCACCACGTACAGCCTGGCGTTTGAACTGATCTCCCTGGTGCTGCTGGTGGCCATTCTGGGCGCGCTGGTTCTGGCCCGTGCCGGCCGCACTCCGCCTCCGACATGACACCCTTGCACGACCAACCCGCCGCCTACCTCGTGACCGCCGCCGTGTTGCTGGCGGCCGGCGTCTTCGGCCTGCTGCGCCGGCGCACGCTCATCGGCATGCTCATCGCCGGCGAGTTGATCCTGTCCGCCGCGTCGCTAAATTTCATGGCCCTCAACCGCTTTACCGCCCCCGATCCCGCGGTGGGCCAGATCTTCGTGCTGTTCATCATGGGATTGGCCGCCGCCGAGGTGGCCATTGCCCTGAGCCTGGTGATCGCCGTGTACCGGAACTACCGTTCGGTGGTGACACGCGACCTGTCCGAGTTGAAGGGCTGAAGCAATGGACCATCCCCCGGAGCTCCGTCTGCTGCTGGCCCTGCTCGCGCCGTTGCTGGGCGCGGGGCTGGTGATGGCCACCGGCCGGCGGCCCAATCTGCGCGAAGGTTGCTCGTTGCTGGCGGCGGTGACGCTCTTCGCGCTCACCGCGTCGCTCATCCCGGACGTCCTGGCCGGCCGCGGGCCACGTTATGTGATGTTCGAGTGGCTGCCCGGTCTGCGCATCGCCCTCCGCGCGGACGCGATGTCGTTGCTGTTCGCGGTCACCGCGTCGTTTCTGTGGGTGCTGACCGTGTTTTATTCCGCGGGGTACATGCGGGGGTTGCGGGAGCATGCGCAGACACGGTTCAACACCTGTTTCGCGCTGGCGTTGTTTGGCGCCATGGGCTGCGCCTTCGCCGACAATCTGCTCACGCTGTACCTGTTTTACGAGGTCGTCAGCATCAGCACCTATCCGCTCGTGGCCCATCACCAGGACGCCGAAAGTTACGAGGGCGGCCGCAAATATCTGGTGTATCTCACGGCCACGGCCAAGGGCCTGGTCCTGCCGGCGATGGTGCTGATCTACGTGCTCACCGGCAGCCTCGACTTCGCCCACGACATCCGCGGCGGCATCCTGCCGGCGGGCCTGTCGCACGGCGTGGTCGCCGGCTTGTACGTGGCGTGCCTGCTGGGCTTCGCGAAGAACGGCGTGATGCCGCTGCACCACTGGCTGCCGGGGGCGATGGTCGCGCCCACGCCGGTCAGTGCGCTGCTGCACGCGGTGGCGGTGGTGAAGGTGGGCGTCTTCGCGACCACCCGCGTCATGCTCTACGTGTTTGGGGTGGACCTCCTGAACGCCGCCAATCTCGGGCTGCCCACCGCGTGGTTCGTGTCTGTCACCATCCTGTTTGCCTCGGTGGTGGCACTGAGCAAGGACAATCTCAAGGCCCGGCTGGCTTACTCGACCGTCAGCCAGTTGTCATACGTCATCCTGGGTGTGGCGCTGCTGACCCCGGCGGCCATCCAGGGCGGGCTGGTGCACATCGCCAACCACGCTTTCTCGAAAATCACCCTGTTCTTCTGCGCCGGCGCGATCTATGTGGCCACGCACAAGAAGAACATCTCCGAACTCGGCGGCCTGGGCCGGGCGATGCCCTTCACGTTCGGCGCGTTCGCGCTCGCCTCGCTGAGCATGATTGGCGCGCCGCCGGTGGGCGGGTTCGTCAGCAAGTGGTATTTGCTGGTCGGCGCGCAAGACGCCCGGGCCCTCGGCATCGTGGTCGTGCTGCTGCTGAGCACGCTGCTCAACGCGGCGTACTTCGTGCCGGTCGTGTACCAGGCCTTCTTCGGCCGGCCGCCGGCCCGCGCGGGCGGGGACTACGCATCCGCCGACTCCCGACTGGCCGAGGCGCCGTTGGCGATGGTGATCCCACTCAGTCTCACCGCGGTGATCTCGGTGGTGCTGGGCTTTTACCCGGAACTGTTCATGCGCTTCGTGCGCGAGGTGCTGCCATGAGGCCCGACCGGCTCCGCAACTTTCTCCGCGATCCGCGGCATCGTCTCAGCCGCTGGGCGGTCGTGGTCCTGCTGGGGCTCGTCGTCGCGGACGTGGTTCCGGGCTGGGTGGACAAAGAGCACGCACACACGGCGTGGGAACGGCTGCCCGGCTTCTGGACCGTGTTCGGCCTGATCGGCTGCATCCTGATCGTCCTGCTCTCGAAGGGGTACGGCCACGCCGGGATTCTAACGCGGGAGGATTATTACGACGATGAGTGAGTTCTGGTTGCATCCCGCGCTGATCCTGGGGCTGGGCGGCCTGTTGCTGCCGCTGGTACCGGCCCGCCTGCAACGCGCTTACCTGCTGCTGGTGCCGCTGCTGACCTTCGGCCGCGCGCTGAGCCTGGCCCAAGGCACGTTCGGCATGGTGGATTTTCTCGGCTGGACGCTCGTCTTCGGCCGGGTGGACACCCTGAGCGCGCTGTTCGGCTACATCATGAGCCTGATGGCGGTGATCGGCACGCTCTACGGCGCGCACGTGCGGGAGAAGGCCCAGCACCTGGCCTCCTGGCTGTATGTGGCGGGCGCGCTGGGGGTGATCTATGCGGGCGATTTCCTTACCCTGTTCGTCTTCTGGGAGCTGATGGCGTTTTCGTCGGTGTTCCTGATCTGGTTCCGCCGCCGGCCGCAATCGCTCGCCGCCGGCTTTCGCTACCTGCTCGTCCACGTGGTGGGCGGGCTGGCCCTGCTGGCGGGTATCATCCTGCACGGGGGAGCGAACGGGGGTGGTCTGGCCTTCGATGCATTCGACGTGGCCAGCATGACGCCGGCGGCCTGGCTGGTGTTGACCGGCTTTCTGCTGAACGCCGCCGTGCCGCCGTTGCACGCCTGGCTGCCGGATGCCTACGGCGAAGGTACCTTCAACGGGTCGGTCTTTCTCTGCGCCTTCACCACCAAGACCGCCGTGTACGCGTTGGTGCGTGGTTTTCCGGGCCTGGACCTGCTGGTGCCGTTGGGGGTGGTGATGTCGCTGTACGGTGTCGTGTACGCGGTGCTCGAAAACGACGCGCGGCGCCTGCTCGCCTACCACATCATCAGCCAGGTGGGCTACATGGTGGCCGGCGTGGGCATCGGCACGGAGATGGCCCTCAACGGGGCCTGCGCCCACGCCTTCGCGCACATCCTCTACAAGGCGCTGCTCTTCATGGGCGCCGGCGCCGTGCTGCACATGACCGGGCAGAGCAAGTTCACCGCCCTGGGTGGCCTGTACCGGAAGATGCCGCTGACCTTCTGGCTCACGCTCGTCGGCGGCCTGTCCATCTCCGCGTTCCCGCTCACCAGCGGGTTCGTAAGCAAGTCCATGGTGGTGGCCGGGGCCTTTGAATCGCACCTGCTCTGGGCGGGCTTTCTGCTGAACCTGGCCTCGGTGGGCACCTTCCTGCACACCGGATTGAAGGTGCCGTACTTCATCTGGTTCGGGGAGCGGCACGCCTCGGACGAGACGTGGAACCGCGCCGCCGACCCGCCCTGGAACATGCGCGTCGCCATGATGGTGGCCGCGGCGCTGTGCTTTTTCATCGGCTGCTACACGCCCTACCTCTACAACATGCTGCCGTTCCCCGTGACCTACCATCCCTACAGCGCGTACCACCTGTCCGAGACGCTCCAACTGCTCCTGGCCACGGGGCTCGGCTTCGCGCTGCTCATCGAGAAGCTCAAGCCGGAGGCGAAAATCGCGCTGGATCTGGACTGGGTGTACCGCAAGGCCGCTCCGGTCTTTGCACGGCTGGCGCGCGGCCCCATCCAGGGCCTCGACACCTGGGTGGGCGAGCTCTACCGGAATTCGGGCCTCGCCGGCCTGGTGACCTCCGCGCGGCACATCGGGCGGTTCGACCACCGCGTCATTGACGGCGCGGTGGATGGCCTGGCCGCCGCGGTGCGGGCCTGCGGCGGGCGCCTGCGCGCGCTCCAACGCGGTCAGGTGCAGGAGAGCCTGCTGCTCGCCTTCGCCCTCGCCGTGGCCGTGGCCCTGGGCTTCCTGCTCTTGCGCGGGGTTCTCCGATGACATCGTCCACCGGCAGTTCCGCGTATCCGCTGCTCAGCGTGCTGATCTTCAGCCCGCTGCTCGCGGCGGCGGTGGCGGCGTGTCTGCGCCACGACCGCGCGCTGCGCTGGTGGACGCTGCTGGCCACGCTGGGGGTGGCGGGGCTGTCGCTGCCGTTGTACCAGCGGTTCGATCCGGGCACCGCGGCGTTCCAGTTTGTCGAACGGGCGCGCTGGATTCCGGCGCTGCGGATCGAGTACGCCGTGGGCGTGGACGGCATCAGCCTCGTGCTGGTACTGCTCACCACGGGTCTGCTGCCGCTGTGCGTGCTGGCCTCGTGGCGGTACATCACCACGCGGGTGCGGGAGTTCATGATCGGCCTGCTGGTGCTGGAAACCGCCATGATCGGCGTGTTCTGCGCGCTGGATTTCGTGCTCTTCTTCCTGTTCTGGGAGGCAATGCTCATCCCGATGGCGCTGCTGATCGGCGTCTGGGGCGGTCCGCGCAAAGTCTATGCCGCCATCAAGTTCTTCATTTACACGATGGCGGGGTCGGTGTTCCTGCTGGTGGCCATCATCGCGCTGTTTCTGGAGACCGGCAGCTTCAGTCTGCCGGCGTTGATGGAGCGCCAGTATCCGCTGGTCTTCCAGTGCTGGGTGTTTGCGGCGTTCTTCGTCTCGTTCGCCATCAAGGTGCCGATGTTCCCGTTCCACACCTGGCTGCCGGCGGCGCACGTCGAGGCGCCCACGGCGGGCAGCGTGATTCTGGCCAGCGTGCTGCTCAAGATGGGCACGTACGGCTTCCTGCGGCTGTCGCTGCCGATCACGCCCGACGCCACGCGGCTGTTCCTGCCGTACCTGACCTGGTTGTCCGTGGCGGCGATCCTCTACGGCGGGCTGGCGGCGCTGGCGCAGACTGACCTCAAGAAACTGGTGGCCTACTCGAGCGTCGGGCACATGGGCTTCGCCACCCTGGGCATCTTCACGCTGACCAAGGCCGGGCTCGAAGGCGCGATCCTCCAGATGGTCAACCACGGCATCACCACCGGCGCGCTGTTCATCGCTGTGGGCCTCATTTACGAGCGCCTGCACACGCGCGATCTCGCGGCCGCGGCCGGCTTGGGCCGACACGTGCCGGTGTTCGCGGCCTTCCTGGGCGTGTTCGCTCTTTCGTCGCTGGCCTTCCCCGGCACGAACAGCTTCATCGGCGAATTCCTCGCGCTGGCCGGCGCCTTCGAGTACGCGAAACCCGTGGCCCTCGCCGCCGTGCCCGGCGTGGTGCTGGCCGCCGCGTACATGCTGCGTCTGCTGCAAAAGGTCGCCTACGGCGGCCCGTGCAACCCGGAGCACCGCGGAGTCCCCGACCTCGACGCGCGCGAAATCCTCACACTCGCGCCCCTGCTGGTCTTCGTGTTCTGGATCGGACTAAAGCCCGGGCCGTTTGTGCGGCTCTTCGAGCAAAGCGTCCTGCATCTACTCGCTCAAACCGGTGCTGGTCCGCTCCCCACCCCGGCCGCCACACCATGAACCGAGTCTGCCAACCTCACCGTCGCTTCCGCGCCCGTTCCGCCCTTTGACCCGCATGGCCTTTCTTCCCGAACTCGTATTGTTGCTGGGCGCGCTGGGGCTCTTCGGGCTGAGCCTGGGCGAGGCGCGCGGGTGCGCGGCCCGCCGCAGCGCGCTGGGCGTGGCAGCGGCCACGATCCTCGCCGCGCTCGCGGCCTTCGGCCAGGACGGGGTGCTGTTCGACGGCGCGTATCGCGTGGATGCGTTCTCGCAACTGCTGAAGCTTCTCATCGCCGGCGGCTTCCTGCTGGTGCTCCTGCTGGGCGGCGACCTGCCGGACATCCCGGTCGAGGTGAAGCCCGAGTACCACCTGTTCCTCACACTCAGCGTCTGCGGCCTCACGCTCCTGGTGAGTTGCGTGGACGTCATCACCTTGTTCGTCGCGCTCGAGCTGGCCGCCTTCCCGCTGTACTTCCTCGTGGCCATGCGGCGTGAGCGCGCGGGCCAGCGCGTGCAGATGGAATCGGCCATCAAGTACCTGCTGTTTGGCGTGAGCGCGAACGGCCTGATGCTTTTCGGCTTGAGCTACCTCTACGGTCTCACGGGCACGACCTCGCTGCCGGTGATGGTGCCGAAACTGGCGGAAAACCTCGCGTCGCCGGCCGCGATCGCGGGCCTGGCACTGACCTTCTGCGGCCTGTTCTACAAACTGGCCGTCTTCCCGTTCCACTTTTGGACGCCGGACGTGTACCAGGGCGCGTCGAACGAAACCACCGGCCTCGTGGCCTCGCTGCCCAAGCTGGGCGCCGTGGCGGTCTTCGTCCGCTTCGCGGCGCTGGCCGCGCCCGAGGACCGCGTGCTGCCGGCGATGTTCAGCGTGCTGGCCGCGGCTTCGATGTTTTACGGCAATCTCATCGCGCTGGCGCAGACCGACCTCAAGCGCCTGCTGGGCTTTTCCGGCATCGCGCACGCCGGCTACGCGCTGGTGGGCTTTGTGGCGCTCGACGCCGCCGGGTACTCGGCCGCGCTGTATTACACGGCGGCGTATCTGTTCATGGCGCTGGCGTGCTTCGCCGTGCTCGCGTTGCTGGCGCCGGACGGCCGGAACCTCGCCCTGGCCGACCTCGCCGGCCTGCACCGCCGCTCGCCCCTGCTGGCGCTGACGCTGGGCGTGGGCGTGTTCGGGCTCGCGGGCATCCCGCCCTTCGCCGGCTTCATGGGCAAGCTCACCTTGCTGACCGCCGCGTGGGCGAAAGGCCATTTCGCGCTGGTGATTCTGACGGTGGTGAACTCCGCCATCGCCATCTACTATTACCTCGTGATGGCGCGCGAGGCGTTCTTTCGCGACGCCCCCGAGGCCGCGCCCGTCCGCCTGCGCTGGCCGGCGCGCGTGTTGTGCCTCTCGCTTATCGCCGTGATCCTCGCACTGGGCGTGGCACCGGGCCGGTTCCTGGAGTCACTCAACAGCTCGCTGGCCTGGACGCGCGACGCGGCCGCGAATGCGGGCTTGTCGGCCACGGTCCTTCCGGTAAAACAGCCTCAAGCACCGCTCCGGCCATGAGCTCGAACGAGCCACAAATCCCGCCCGCCGCCGCGTCGGCGCCGCGCTCCGCCACGGCCCGCCTCGCGGAGTTCCTGGAAATTTACGGGCCGTACGATGAGGAGTCCGCGCGCGCCGAGGCCAGCCGCTGCCTGCAATGTCCGGAGACGTTCTGCGTGGCCGGGTGCCCGCTGGGCAACCGCATCCCCGAATGGCTGCAGCTCACCGCCGAAGGTCATTTCCTCGAGGCCGCCGCGCTGATTCAAAGCGCCAACAACCTGCCGGAAATCTGCGCCGGCCCCTGCCCCACCGAGGAGCTTTGCCAGAGCGCCTGCGTGCTCAACGGCCGCGGCGACCCCGTCGCTATCAGCGCGCTGGCGCGGTTCCTGAACGAGTACGCCTTCACTCACGGCGCCGCCGCGCCGGTGGCGCCGTCCAACGGCCTGCGCGTGGCGGTGCTGGGCTCCGGTCCGGGCGGCCTGGCCTGCGCTGACGAGCTGGTCAAACAGGGCTACGCGGTGACGGTGTACGACACCTGGGCGGTGCCCGGCGGGTTTCTGGCCAACGGCGCGCCCGCGCTCGCCCTCGAGGAGACCGCGCTGCTGCGTCGTATCGAGCAGCTCCGCCGCCGCGGCGTGGAGTTCCTGCACGGCGTTCGGTTGGGCGAGGACGTGACCCTGGAGGAATTGCGCGGGCGGTTCGACGCTGTGTTCCTGGGCTTTGGCGCGCAACAGGCCCGGCCGTTGCACGTGCCCGGCGCAGACCTGCAAGGCGTCTGCCAGGCGCTGACCTATCTGCTCCCACAGGTGACCACCCCGCCGCCGCCGCTGCCCCATCTCTCCGTGGCCGGCCGGCGCGTGGTAGTGCTGGGCGGGGGCGACACGGCCATGGAATGCCTGCACCGCGCGCTGCGCGAAGGTGCCGCCGCGGCACATTGCGTGTACCGGCGGGACGCCGCGCGCCTGCGGGCGAGCCGTCGGGAATACGAAGCCGCCCGCGATGCCGGCGCCGCCTTCATCTGGAACGCGCAGCCCGTGGCCGTGCTCGGCAATGCCGGTGGCGCGGTGGTGGCGGTCCGTTGCCGGCGCACCCAGGCGGGGGCGCCGGGCGCGGATGGCCGTCCGGTGGTGGAATTGGTGCCGGGCTCGGACTTTGAAGTGCCCGCCGACGTGGTGCTGGTGGCGTTCGGCTTCGACCCCGTGCCGCATCCGCTCGGGTCGGAACTGGCCCTGCTGGCGCGGCTGAGCGACGGGCGGTTGCGGGTGGACGCGGACCTCATGACCAGTGAGCCGGGGCTGTTTGCGGGCGGCGAACTCGTCCGGGGTCCGGGACTCGTCGTGCATGACGTGCGGGACGGCCGCCGGGCCGCCGCGAGCATCCACCGTTATCTGTTCGACCGCCGCGTCAACCAACTCGCCGCCTCCGAGACCGATCACCTGGCGCCGACCTGAGCGACCGCACCGCGAGCGGGTGGGGCTGTGCTGCCGCGCGGCCAAGCCGAGCACCGCGCGGCAGGAGGTCGTCCTTCACCGCAGCCGGAGCCGGCTGCTGCCACCAGCCGCGCCGATGTTGTGGCCGCCATTCACGCGTCGTCCGCCGTCTCGCCGCCGAATGCCTTGCGTTTGAACTGGTGCAGCAAGGCCACGCCCGCCAGCCCCGCGAGCGCGGACACAGCGAAGACCCCGACCTCCGCACCCACCACGTCCACTGGCACGTTCACCAAGCCCATCCCGGCCGAGATCACACACACGGTCACGAGCCCCACCGCCGCACCTTGCCAGACGAAGTTGACCGCCTGAGCGGCCTTCCAGGTACGACGCCGGTCCGCTGTGCGCAGCAGTCCGCCCAGGCCCCCGCCGAGCAACGCCACCAACAGGAAGCGCAACGGCAGAATGCCTTCCAGCAGCGCCACGAAGCCCAGGGACTCCAGCGGGATGGTTTGCCGGAGTTCGCCGAAATCCGAGCGGGCTGTCACCTGGGGTTGGGCGGCCGTTTTCCGGCAGGCCAGTTCCACCTCCTGGTAACCGCCGGTGCCGCTTTGGGTGATTGTGACGGACGGCGGCGACACCGAGGCCTGCTCCGCGAAGAACTGGATCACCACCGGCGGCCGCAACTCCACCGGCTCCTGCGCGTCGGCCATGTCCACACCCGCCACCAGGCGCGTGGCGTACGCCCGGGCCTTTGCGTCCCACGGCAGCGGGCTGGTGCGGGGTTCGAGAAAGACGGAGCCCTGGCGGGGTTTTTCCGGCGAGGTCGTTACCAGCAACCGGCCCGGAAACTGCGCCTTGCCGCGCGCCAGCTTGCCGGTGGTGGACTGACTGCCGGTGAACACCACCGCCTGCTCGAGCGGCGGCAGGCGGACGGCGGTTGCGGCCGGGGTGGGCCGCACGACCGCGGCGGTGGAAAGCACGCCCGGCGCCGCACGGTGCAGCACGGTGAGGTTGGTCCCGCGAAACACGCCGCGATCCAGTTCGAGCGTGACGGGGTCCCGCCGCACTGCGCCGGTCCGGACGGTCAGGTTCGTCGCGGCGAGGGCGGCAGCGGTCGGGCGGAGCGGCGCGGCGGCGCGGGCGGTGGACGAGGTGGCGGCGCGCAGGCTCAGGCAGCCGGTGGCCAGCACCGCCAGCGTCCCACAGGTGAGAAGGCGCGGTAGTTTCATGGTAAGGGGTTTGAGCCTGCCGGGACGATACACCTTGACAACCGGCGCTCAAAACGCCGGGCGGTTCGCCTCCCTCCGGCGCAGTTGCTGCCCGCCAAACACCCCGAACAACGCCCTCGCGAGGAGCCGGTTTCGCGGGAGGTCACCCGGCACGGAAGGCCCCGTGAACTTGATCAGGGGCCGGCAGGTTCGGACGTTCTTTCGCGTGTTGGGCGGGCAATTCTCCGGAATCGCAAACACCTCTCCGCCTTCCGCGCTCCACCGGCAGGCACCGGCTGTTTTGCGCTCAAGGCCGCCGCACGGTCAGCCAGAAGGTGTCCGTTTCGTTCAGCAGCAAGCCGCCGGGTGGCGCGTGGCGGCCTTGGAGCGGCGCGGTGACGGGGAACGTGCGCGGCGGGCTCGACAGCGGATCGAGCACGAGCAGCCGGAATGGTCCGCTGAAGAGGCGCGCGCCGTCCGCGGCCTTGAGTTCCAAGACCGCCGTGTCAGCGTCCGGCGCGAGGATGGCGCTGCCGGCGATCACGTCCGCCGGCAAACCCGTGGCGGTCACGGTGAGCACGCCGCCATACACGTCCGGCCGGCTGATCGCGATGGCGACTGCGAGGCGCCCGCCGGGCACCAGCGTGAAGGTGTGTTGCCGGGTCATGGCCGCCACACGCGGTTCCGGCGACGCCAGTTCGAGTTCGTACGCGAAATCGGGTCCGCCCGCGCCGCGGGCATCGGTCACGACCAGGGCGTACGTCCCGTCGGTTGGCGCGGTCCATTCCAACGTCGAATCGAGTCCGGACGGCGATTCGGCCAGCACTTCGCCCGCCGCCTGTACGCGCAGTACCGGCAGGAACTCCGACTCCGGATTCACCTTCCGCACCCGGTAGCGGTGAATTTCCTCCCGCCGGGCCACGAAGCTGAACCGATCTTCGTCGCCGCTCGGGTTGATGAAGCCGCCGAACGAGCCGGCCAGACCGTCGGTGGGGCTCAGAGCCTCCGGGTGGAGCACCGGTTCGGGCGGGTTGTCCGGGGCTTCGCGGATGATCACGCGCGAGGACAGGTCGGGAAGCGGCGCGCTCTCGAACAGCGTGCCCCGCGGAACCAGCGCCGCCGAGGCCGCGGGCGCGGCGGTCGTCGTCTTCAGCCGATAAACGACCGGCGCGGCCGCCAGGTCTACCGGCCCCGCCGCCAGCGGGCGGACTTCGAGTTCGCAAGCGCCAGCCTTGACCAGCAAACAGCGCAACGCCGGGTCCACCGGCGGCTGATTGGTGGACTCGCCCAGCACCGCGCCATCCTCGCCCAGCAAACGCAGGCCGAGCGTCGCCGGCGAATCGAGGCGCGTGGCCGCGGCTTCGAATTCCAGTGTGAGCGGGCCGTTCACCTCGAACCGCCAGCGGTGGATCTCGCCCGCCGCGCGCAGCCGGCCATTTTGCATGCCCGGCAGCGGCAGCGGCGCCGGATCTTCAGCCGGGTCGGGAGCCGCCCCCTGTTCCGGGAGGTCGCCCACCACGAACTGCCACGGGCTAGTGGCGCCGGAGCCATCGTGGAACCGGATCAAATGCGGACCGACGGTGGCGTTGGTGGCGATGACCGCTTGAAAATGACCCGGCGCGTCCGCCGCGGTGATGCGCAACCCGGGATCATCTGTCCAAACACTCATCGGCCAGGAACTGAACCGGCCGGCAACGCTCAGCGCAACCGTGGTCCCGACCTGCCCGCCCGCCGGATAAATGAAATCCACCCGCGTTTCCTCGCCCCGCAGGCCGGCGGTCAGCAGCAGGACTGCCAGAGCCTTGCCGGGCAGCCGGCGGCGGGTCCGGCGGTGGCCCGCGCCGGAAGCGGGGTTGGGCGCGGCGAATTGCATGGCCGGTGGCTCACCCCAGCGCGGGCAGGCTGGCCGCGGCCATCGCCTGGCCGTGGCGTTTTTCCTTTTCGCCCGGCATGTGCAGTGTCACGCGCGCGGCCAGTTCCGGGAATTCCGACTTCAACACCGTGCGGGCGCCCTCCAGGATCAAATCACCGCCGCGGCCGCTGGTCACGCGCCCCAGGATGAGCAGGTGGCGGAAATCATAGAAATCGGCCAGGTGGGCCACGGTGTAGCCGAGGTACGCGCCGATGGTTTCGTAGATCTTCCGGGCGCGGTAATCGTCCGCGGCCATCAACGCCTGCACGTGTTTGAGGATTTCGGGCAGGCCGCAACCCGCCGGCGATTCGAGGCCGGCGACCTCGATCAGCCGCCCGACCGCCTGCTGCGAGAAGTACTTCGCGCCGGTGCCCGCGTCCCCGGACCAATCGTCCACCGGCGCGTGCGGCTGGTAATCCACCGGCACGAACGCCAGCTCGTTCAGCCAGGAGGTGATGTTGCCCTCCGGGGTCACGTAACCGCCCGCCGTGCTGGTGCCCAGCGCGAGGCCCAGCACCGCGTTTTCGCCCAGCGCCATCGAACCGGCCAGGGCGGTGACCTCGCCGTCGTTGACGACTTCCAACGGCACATTGTTCCACGCCCGGCGGATTTCGGGAAAGAGGTCTTTCACGCGTCGCTCGAACAGGTCGGCCGGCACGCCGCGGAACAGCGAGGCCACCTTCACCCGGTTGTTCACGTACACGCCGGCGGCCGAGCCACCGATGGCGTCCACGCGCGGCAGATGGGCGGCGGCGCGACGCAGCGAGTCCATGATGCCATCGAAGTGGTACTGAGGATCGGCCTGCCGGATGGGGTCCCACACCGTTTCCTCGCTGAACACCACCCGGCCCTCGAGCACGGCCGCCACCTTGCGATCGCTGCCGCCCAGGTCAAAGCCGATCCGGCAGCCGTCCAGGTGCCGACCCAGCGGCCGGGAGGTGGTGCGCTCGGACGGGAGTTCCTCCGGCCGGCAGGGCGCGACGGTGAACGGCCGCTCGTAGATGCGCGCGCCCATCATCTCGGCGTCGAACCGCCCGGTGACGCTTTCGCGATAATGCCGCGCGAGCGCGTCCGCCAGGTCCGCCGGGCCGGCGAAGTGGATGCGCCAACCGCCGCGCGACCAGAGCAGGAACTTCAGCCAACGTTCGAGATAAAAGAAATTGCCCGTCGCCTCCGGGTGCTCTGCCGGCAGCACGGCCGTGGCGAAACGGAACACCGAACCGTCGGCCTGCTCGAGCGCGACGGCCACCGGCACGGGCGCGCCCGAGGCGAGGACCCGCTCGCGAAAGGCCCGGTTGGCGAGCACTGCCGGGCGGAAGGCCGGGTCAAGCACCGGCGTGATCCGGGGAGCGACGAGGAGCAAACCGCGATTGCGCATGGCGCCGCCACTGTGCGCCGCCTCACCGGCGCGGTGAAGGCAAAAGGGGGAGACGCCCGGGCGCCGGGCGCACCTCAATTGGGGGCAGGCGGGCTGGCGATGTTGTGGCAGCGGGCTTTCGCTTCACCTCACGGCCAGCACCTCCCGCAACGCCGCCACGCACTTCTCGTTTTCCGCCAGCGTGCCCACCGAGATGCGCACCCATTCGGGCAACTGGTAGCCGCCCATCGGCCGCACGATCACGCCGCGTCTCTGGAGTTCGACGAAGCATCGCTGACCGTCGCCAACGCGCACCAGGATGAAGTTCGCCGCCGAGGGCACGAAGGTCAGCCCCAGCCTCCCGAAGGCGTCCTCGTAAAACCGCAGGCCCGCGGCGTTGTTCTCGCGGGTGCGGCGGAGATGTGCATGGTCGTCCAGCGCGGCCAGCGCGCCGGCCTGGGCCAGCGCATTCACGTTGAAGGGCTCACGGATCTTTTCGAGCGCGGCGATGAAGTCCGGATGGCCGATGCCGTAGCCGATGCGCAGTCCGGCCAGGCCGTGGATCTTTGAGAAGGTACGGGTGAGAAAGAGGTTGGGTTTCGTGCCGGCGCGGATCAGCGGCAGTAAATCCAGCGGTTGGTCGAGGTATTCAAGGTACGCCTCGTCCAGCACGAACAGAACCTCCGCCGGCAAGGTGTTGATTAACTCGAGCACCGCTTCGGCCGGGGCGAGGGTGCCGGTGGGGTTGTTCGGGTTGGCCACAAACATGACCCGCGTGCGCGGGGTGATCGCGCGGCGCATGGCGGCGAGATCGTGCGCCAGGTCGCGGGCCGGCACCGCGACGAGCGTGCCGCCGAAGAGGTGTGTGACGATGGGATAAACCGCAAAGCAGTATTGCGACACCACGACCTCCACGCCGGGCGTGATGACCGCGTGGCCGACGAATTCGAGCACTTCATTCGAGCCGTTGCCCAGAATCAAGTGGGCGGGCGGGAGTCCGAGCGTCTCCGCCAGCCGGCGTTTCAGGTAAAAGGCGTTGCCGTCCGGGTAAAGGTGCTGTTGGGCGAGCGCGGCGCGCATCGCGTCGAGTGCCCGGGGCGAGGGGCCGAGCGGGTTTTCGTTCGAGGCGAGCTTGGTGATGTCGGCCGGCGGCAGGCCCAACTCGCGGGCGACCTCCTCGATGGGGCGGCCGGGTTGGTACACGGGCAGGCTCTGCAAGGCGGGGTTGAGCGGCACCCGCAACGGAGGCGGCGGATTTGCCGAAACACTGGGGGCGGTGGCGTTCATGGCTCGGCCGCAAGGGTGGGCCGAGCGGTGAGGCCTGTCCAGCCCGCCGGTTCTTGTGCCCGCAAGATCCGGCGCCGGTTTTGATGCTGATCCTCGCGGCCTCACGGCGGCAGGGCTCGATCGCGGGCTCCTTGCCGTCCGAGCGATCGGTTCACCGCCCGCCCAGCCACCAATGCAAAATTCGCGGGCCGGCAAACACCCAGACCGCGGCCGCCCCGGCGATGAACGGCCCGTACGGGATCGGCGCCGACCGCGTGTGCCGGCGCAGCGCGATCAACACCAAACCCACCGCCGCGCCCACGAGCGCACTGGCCATCAGGCTGAACAGCACCGCCTGCCAGCCCAGAAACGCCCCGATCGCCGCCATGAACTTCACGTCGCCCTGGCCCATCACTTCGCGCGGCAGTTCGACCCGGTCCGTCACCGCTTCGAAGCCCGGCAACGACTCGAAGGCGAATTCGTCCGGCCCGATCTTCACATGCTCGCGTGTCACCTCCACCGGCACGTCGCGGTAGCAGCGGTCCACGAGCTCCACGGTGCGCGCGGCCAGCCGGATGCGGTCGCTGCGCCGGTAGAGCAGTTCCTCGTACGGAATCTCGCGGTCGGGCAGCACCAGGCTTTCCTCCGCAAAGCGCACGGGTGAGCCCGGTGGAAGCACAAGCGCGTGGCGGCCGAAAAGCACCTTGCCGCCGCGCACCACGGCGTAGATCAACCCGCCTCCGGTCACCGCCCCGAGCAGGGCGCGTTGCAGCGCCACCACGGGCGATTCCGTCCCGTGCAGCGCCGGCACCAAAAAAGAGGCCGCCACGCCCACGACGATGCCGCCCAGGGTGATTTCATCCGGGATGATGAAGTGTTCCCGGTCAATGGCCGCGGCCGCCAGCAGGCCGGACAACAACACGCTGTACACCAGCGCCAACGCGGGCGAGGTGTCGCCAAAGACAATCCAGCAGGCGGCGAACAACGCCGCGGTGAGCGCCTCGATCACGACGTACCGCGGCTGGATGGCGCTGCCGCAACACGCGCTGCGGCCCCGCAGCCACAGCCAGCTCAGGATCGGTAGATTGTGCCGCCACGGAATGGCCGCTCCGCAGCGCGGACAGTGCGAACCGGGGCGCAGCACGCTCTGCCCGGCCGGCCACCGGTGGATGCACACGTTCAGAAAGCTGCCCACGATCGCGCCCAGGCAGAAAAAAACCACGGTCCAGAAATGGAACGGCAGCAGAGCCCAGCTCCGGGCGTCGAAAATGTTCGCGGCGAACATGGCGCGTCAGGTCCGGCCATACACGCTGGCCCGCAGCGCCCGCCGCATCACTTCCACCGGCGCGGGTCGGCCGGTCCAGATTTCCAGCGCCTTTGCGCCTTGATGGAGTAACATGCCCAGACCATTTGCCGCGCGGCAGCCCGCCGCGCGCGCCGCCGCCAGGAACGGCGTCTCCGCCGGCCGGTAGATCATGTCGTACACCGCCCGCGCCTGTCGGAGATCGAATTGCGCGGGCTCAAACGGCAACGCGTCGCCGGGTCGCAGCCCGAGCGAGGTGGCGTTGAGCGCCAGATCCACCGCGCCGCGGGGATAGCCGATTTCAACCTGCACGCCCGCAAATCGCCGCCGGACTTCCGCGGCCACGGCTTCCGCCTTGGCCGCCGTACGGTTCACCAGAAACAGCCCGGCCACGCCCGCGCTGGCCAGCTTCAAGGCCGCCGTGCGCCCGGCGCCGCCGGCGCCAAGCAGTAAGATGCGCGCGCCCCGCAGCACCAGATCCAGGTCTTCGCGCAATGCCGTTTCGAGGGCGTCGGCGTCGGTGTTGAAGCCATGGGCGCGGACTTCCGCAGCGTCGGGCACTGCCTCAAGTTCGCCCAGCGGCCGCCAGGCCTCGCCGACTCGCGCCTCGAACCGGATCGTGTTCACCGCGCCCCAGGCGGCGGCGCTGGCGTCGAGCCGGTCCACCAGTTCAAGGGCGAGCAATTTGTGCGGCACGGTGAGATTCAGGCCGATGAAGTGCATGGCCCGCGCGCCCGCTACGGCGGGGCCGAGCTCCTCCGGCCGCACGTCGAACGCGAGGTAACGCCAGTCCAGCCCCAGCGCGGCCAGGCCGGCGTTCTGCATGGGCGGCGAGGCCGAATGCCGGACGGGATGGCCAAACACCGCGCAAAAGCGCGTGCGCGCGGTGAGCGGAGGTGGTGTCGTTTCGGACACGCGCCGTCTTTAGCGCGGCGTGCGCGGCGTTCCAAGCCCGGATTCGCCGTTCGCCGGTTTCCCGAACCGGCCGCGATTGCCCGTCCCGCCTCTGCCCCTGCTCCCAATCCTCTCGTAATCCCGCTCCTGCAGAGGACGTGAACGGGCGCGCGCCGACAGCAGCGCTCGATACAGTCCCGCCCCACCATGCCGGGCCCGGTCTGCGCGCTCCAGACTTGCCAAACACGCGGCTTTCATGATTCTTTCCAGCGTGACTTCTGTGCTCCCCACGGCCCGCCTGACCTGGACTGGCGGCGGGGCACGGCCGCGCTGACACAAACGGGTCATGGAAACCAACGCATCAATCAATGCCACCGTCGAGGCGATCCTCAATGTCAAGGGCAACGCGGTCTGGTCCGTCACACCGGACGCCGCGGTTTTCGAGGCCATCCGCCTGATGGCCGAGCGCAATGTCGGCGCGCTGCTGGTCATGGAGGGCGACCGGCTGATCGGCATCGTCTCCGAGCGCGATTACGCCCGCAAAGTGGCTTTGCAGGGCAAGAACTCCCGCACCACGCCGGTGCGCGAAATCCTCACGCCCGCCCTGCACACCGTCACACCGCGCACCACCCTCAGCGAGTGCATGGCGCTCATGACCGACAAACGCATTCGGCATCTGCCCGTGCTGGACGGCGGCAAGGTGGTGGGCGTGATCTCGATCGGGGACCTGGTGAACTGGATCATCCGCGCCCAGGCGGCGGCAATTGACCAACTCCAGGCCTACATCACCGGCAGCTACCCGGCCTGAGCGGCGAGCCCGGGCCGACCGGGGGGCATGGCGTTGTCGGGTACGGCGGCGGCCATTCTGGTTGCCGTCGGGGACGGTGCCCAGCGCCCGGCGTAGCGGCGCCGGGCGTCACGGCATCCGATCCTCTCAAGCCGCAAACCAAAGCAGGCCGTAGCGCAGTGCATTCCGCCTGCCCGATCTCGGTTTTTGGACTCACCCCCGGCCGGATCGCGTTGCGGTGCTGTCCGGCGGCTCGCCTCCGGCCCCCCCGCAGCCGGCCGCTGCCAGAACCGAGATACGGCTTGGAAAGCCTGCGCCTTCCTTGAAGCGTCGCGAGGCGGATGCTAACAACCTGCCATGCATTTCGCACAGGCAGTCTGGAAGTGCCTTCCGGCCATTTTTTTTGCCACTGCCTGGCTGCCGGCCCTTGGTCGTGCGGACTGGCCGCAACTGCGCGGCAACGCCCAACGCACCGGCTTTACCCCGGAGACGCTCAAGCCGCCGTTCCGCTTGGTGTGGGCGGTCGAGTTCGCGGACGAACGCCTCGGGACGGCCATGGAACCCATCCTGGCTGAGGGCCGCGTGTTTGTGGCCACCCACGCCGGCCACCTGTATGCGTTGGAGGCACGGACCGGCGAGGCGCGGTGGCGCTTTACCGCCCCGGGGCCATTTTTGCACTCACCCGCCTGCGCTGCCGGCCGGGTGGTGGCGGGCTGCGCGGGCGGCGGGGTTTACGCGGTGGACGCCGGTTCGGGCAAGCTACTCTGGGCGCATGTGCCGGAAGCGACGGTCGGTGGTTTTGCCGCGGCGCCGCTCATCGCTGGGGGCCAGGTCTTCCTTGGCTCCCGCGATGGAGGATTCTGGAGCTTGAATCTGGCCAGCGGCACCGTGCTCGGACATGCCCAATTCGGCGTGCCGGTCCGGCAACCAGCCGCGCTGGCCCGCGACCGCGTGATTGTCACGGCCGAAGATTTGGTGGTGCGGGCCTTTGCCACCAATGCCATCCGGACCGGCGCGGAGGTCTGGCAGGCCCGGGTCTTCGGCCAGTCCGCGCGCGATTACCCGCCGGTGGTGGCCCCGGGCGCGGACGGCCGGACGCGGGTGGTGGTGCGCACGAACCCGCTTCGCAACATGGCCCAGTGCATCGCCCGCGACCGCGCCTTGCTCGCGCGCCAGGCCGGCGCGGACGACAGCGACTGGCGCAAGCTGGACGCCTGGATCAAAAGCGACGCGGCACGCGGCACGCCGGAACTCTGGGCGGCCGAGCAGGCCGCCATCCGGGCGTATCTGCACGACCAGCCGGACGCGCGCACGTTCTTCGCGTTCGACGCTGAAACGGGCGGGGCCTTGCCGGACGCGCCAGTGCTTTGGGCCGCCGGTTGCCAGGGCGTGGGCACCCCGCCCGCGCTGACCGCCGACGCCCGGCTGCTGGTGTTGTATCGCAGCGCCTACGGCAATTGGAACCACGGCGTCGCGCCGCTCGTGGCTTTGGGCCTGCTGGATCTCGCGCAAAACCGGATCGAACCGCTGTTCCATGATCGCGGTCCGCAACCGCCCTGGAACACGTTCTGGGGCACGGCCGATGAAACACAAAACTTCACCGTGGCCGGCCGCTTGGTCTTCATCGTGCATCAAGGCACGTTGAGTGGGTTCGATCAGGAGACGTGCTACCTCTTCGCAATTCACGGCGAGCGCGACACCTTCGGCGGCTTCCGCAATCCACCCTGGGCGCGCAATGAATGGCACGGCCCGGCGCGCGGCGGCGTGGCTGTGGCCGATGGCCGCGTGTTCTGGCTCACCGGCAGCCGCCTGTTGTGCCTCGCCCCGGGTGAAAGCGGCGCGGCCGGACCACTGCGGACGATTTCCGCGGCGGCAGTGCCGGGAGACGCCGCGCCCACACCGCCGCCGCCCGACCTGCGGCGCGCTTTGCGGGCCGCGGTGGCCGAAGTTTTGGAGCGCCGCTGGGCCCCGTTGTTTGTCGAACCGGGCCTGGCGGGCCGGGAATTGTTCTACGCGCACAGCGGCGAGGCCTTCGCCGCGCTGGCCCTCGCGTATCCGCATCTGGCGGACGACCCGCTACAGGCCCGCGTGCGCGACTGGCTGGCGGCGGAGTGGGAGCGATATCCGCCGTTCAGAGCGCAGGGCGCTTATGCCCCGGAGACCGGCGCCCGCCGCGAGTTTTTTCCGGCGGCGGGCGCGGAACTGGCCCCCGTTGGGCAGGACAAATCGCCGCATCCGTTTGGCCACCTCACCGCCGTGTTGCGGTATGCGACGCGGGTGGGCGAGACCAACCGGGTGCTCGCGGCCTGGCCGCAACTGCGCGCCTGCTTCGCGGACTGGCGCCAGACCGCCTGGCGGCTGGACGGCGCGCGCGGCGACCTGCACGCGAATCGCTACCTGGGCGCGTTGCTGGCCCTGGAGCGCCTGGCGGAACTGGCCGGCGACGCGGAGACCGCGCGCGCCGCGCGCGACCTGGCCGGGACGACAAGCCGCGACCTGGCGACGTGGTGGCGTCGCGCAGCGCAGCAGCCCGCGCCGGGTTCGTTCCAGGGCGTGGGCGAGCTGGACCCCTTTATCGGCGGCGGCGATGCGTTGTCCTTCAAGGTGGCGCCGCACCGTCACAAAATCGCCCTGCTCCGCGACCTGACGCCGGAAGTGGCCGCGCGGGTGCGGGCCCAAGCCGCCGACGGCGTGGAGACGGTGTGGCAGCGCTTCGCGCGGCTGCACGCGACGTGGTGGCTGGTCGGGGAAGAACGTCAGGTGCATTTCGGCGAGAATTTCGTGGACCCGCCGGACCTGGCGCTGGGCGCGTTTCACGCGCTGGCCTGGCTGCGCAGCGCGGGCGCGGACGAGTTGGCGCGCCGGGTTGACATGCCGTTTGGGCACGCGGACTTTAGCCACCTGATGAAGCTGGGCATCGCCTTGGACGCGGCGGCCGCGGGCCGCCGGCCAAGCGGGCCGGCGGTGGATTGACGCGCCGATGCAAAACGAACCCGCCATCCCCCTCGACATCCCCTGGTACCGCACGCCGTTCTTCGGGCGGCTGATCCTGCTGGTGTGCCCGCCGTTGGGTTGGTGGCTGGTGCTCCGGGACCCGTTCCGCACGCGCGGGCAGAAGGTGCTCGTCACGCTGTTCACGCTGCTGTGGCTGGTGGTTTACACGGCCTTGCTGATCGGGCTGGCCATGCTGTTGGGGGTGGCGGACCTCGAATTCAAGGGCGGCTTCGGCCCCACGCTGGTTCGGGCGCGCACCCGGCCCAATTACGGCTGGCTCGACGAAAGCCGGCGCGAGCAAACGGCCGCGCCCGCCCCGGCCGGCACAAATCTGTGGCGCAAGCTCCCGCCTTACTGGACCGATTTTCGCGGTCCCGGCCGCGCGGGTCGTTACGCGGAACAGCCGTTGCTCACGGAATGGCCGCCGGAAGGCCCGCCCCGACTGTGGCGGCAACCGTGCGGGGGCGGCTACGCGTCCTTCGTCGTGGCCGAAGGCCTCGCCTTCACCCTCGAGCAGCGCTGGGAAAAAGAGATCGTCGTGGCGTATGACCTGGAAACCGGACGCGAGGTCTGGACACATGGCTACGACGCGCTGTTCAGCGAATGGATGGGCGGCGACGGCCCGCGCGCGACGCCGGTTTACCACGCCGGCCTGCTGTTCACGCTGGGCGCCACCGGCGAATTGCGCTGCCTCAGCGCGGCCCGGGGTTCCGTGCTGTGGCGCAAGAACGTCCTCCTGGACACCGGCGCGCAAAACCTGCGCTGGGGCCTGGCCGCCTCGCCCGTGATCGTGGACAACGCGGTCGTCGTGGTCGGCGGCGACGGCACGCAGAACCAGATGGTGGTGGCCTACGACCAGCTCAACGGCCGCCGGCTCTGGACGGCGTTGAGTGACACCCCCACGTACGCCTCGCCGCTGCGGGCGGAACTCGCCGGCCGCTCCCAACTCGTGCTGGTGACCGCCAGCCGCGTGCTGGGCCTGGACTGCGGTTCGCGCGAGGTGCTGTGGGACACGCCGTGGAAAGTGCCCTACAACGCCTCCTGCGCCCCGCCGGTGTTGGTGGGTACCAACCGCGTGTTCGTCTCGGCTGGCTACGGCGTGGGAGGCGTCCTCGTCGAGGTGGCCCCGTCCGGCCTCCGTGCCAGTGCCCGGACCGTGTGGCAGAACCGGAATCTCAAGACCAAGTTCAACCCCGCGGTGTTCTGGGGGGACCACCTGTATGGCCTTGATGAGGGCGTGCTGGCCTGCGTGGACGCGCGGACGGGCGAGCGTTTGTGGCGTGAGGGCCGCTACGGCTATGGCCAGTTGCTGCTGGCCGAGGGCCATCTGATCGTGCTGGGCGGCGAGGGGCAGTTGGCGTTGGTGGAGGCCACGCCCGCCGGCTTCCGCGAAAAGGCGCGCGTGGAGGCACTGCGGGGCAAGACCTGGAACGTGCCCGCGCTCGCGCACGGCCGCCTGCTCCTGCGCAACGCCGTCGAGATGACCTGCTTTGACTTGCGGTCGCAACCCGCCGAGGCGGCCACACACTGAATTCGCCGCATCCGAATCACCCTGCATCCACCACCCACCACCATGAACCACCAGCTTCTCCGCACTCCTCGCCATCCCCGGCGCGCGGCCCGGGCCTTCCCGGCCGTTGCCTTGCTGGCCGCCTGCCTGACCGCCCGGGCGGCAGAGTGGGTCCCGCTCTTCAACGGCACGAACACGCACGGCTGGCGGCCGCCCACCGGCGACTGGCTGGCCGTGGGTGGCGTGAGCCTCGACCCCGGGGACTCGAGGCGGTTCCAGGTGCAGCCCGGCACGGGTGTTTTGCTCAACGGCGCAACCGGCCGCACGGTGAATCTCATTTCCGAGGCGGAATTCGGCGACGTGGAGGCGCACCTCGAGTTCTGCATCCCGCGCGGCTCGAATTCAGGCGTGTACTTCATGGGCCGGTACGAAATCCAGGTCTATGACAGCTTCGGCGTTGTGCAGGACAAATACCCCGGCATCGAGTGCGGCGGCATCTACCCGCGCTGGACCGCGGCCCGGGGCGAATTTGAGGGCCATTCACCGCGCGTCAACGCCAGCCAACCGCCCGGCCAATGGCAGACGTTTAACGTGACCTTCCGCGCGCCGCGCTTTGACGCCGCGGGCAGGAAGATCCGCAACGCCTGTTTCGTGAAGGTGGTTCACAACGGCCGGGTCATTCACGAAAACGTCGAACTCACCGGCCCCACCCGCGCGGCGGTCTGGGAGGATCCGCAGGACGAGAAGCCCACCGGACCACTCATGCTTCAGGGCGACCACGGCCCGGTGGCCTACCGGAACCTGCGCGTGAAGCCGGTCCGCCTCGAGCCCTGATGGGGTTTGCTCTCAAGGCAAACCGTTATCAATGCCGGGGTCGGGGAATGGCCTGGTTGTGTGTCTCTGCAGGCGTGGCTTGGTGACCCTCGACCTGGTGCGCCGCCGCGCCTTGCGCCGCTTGTGGCAGTACCTCCTCGTAATGGATTCACACCAAGCCCGGCTCCGATCAAGGCACCGGCCAGCAGGGTTTTCAGGGCCCGGTTTTTGAGGTGCATCGTGCGTGTTGCGGTTTGCTTGGTTCAAAGATCCGGTCACGCTGAATTGCGGCCCGGCCAGAGTTTGCGTTTCAGGCGGCGGGTTCCGGCACTTCCTCAAAAGCGGTTCGCGCGGCGTTCTTGCGCACGCGGCGCGGATCCAACACGCGGCCGTTCATGGCCAGGTACACGCCCGGCGGCAGGCACTGCACCGCGCCCACCGCCACGCCCACGTTGAACGCGGCGTCGGTGTTGCGGAAGCGCGCCGGCTGCATCGAGCCGGTGAGCACGATCGTCTTGCCCGGCACGTCCAGCAGCGCGCGGGCGGTTTCCACCATTGTGTCCGTGCCGTGGGTGACGAGGACGCGCGGCGCGGGCGCGGCCGCCACGCGCTCGCGGATGAGCGCGCGGTCCGCCGCGGTCAGTTCGAGGCTGTCTTTGCGGAGGACCGACTCAAGGGTGTACGCGAAGGTGACGCCAGCCTCGCCAAGGATTTCGGTGACCTGCGGCGAGCCCACCTGGTATTCGCTCTTCGCGTCGAAGTACACTTTGTCAATCGTGCCTCCGGTGGTGATGATGTGGATGTGCATGGCGGTGCCGAGCCTCGGTGAGCATCCGGCGACCGGAGTCGGCGCGCAAGCCCCCGGCACGGCCGGCTTCCCCGCGCCGTTGACCTTCATCAAAGCGCGCGCCCGGCGCGGCGGCTACCTTCCGACCGTCATGAACACGGAACTGGTGGACGTGGACGCGCGCGGACTCGAGCCGCCGCAGCCCATGCTGCGCATCCTCGAGGCCCTGGCGGCGCTCGCGGTCGGCGCCACGTTGCGCGCGCGCACGGACCGCCGGCCCATGCACCTGTACCCGTTGCTGGCGGAGCGCGGGTTCACCGCGGAAACCGAGGAACAGTCCGATGGCAGCTTTGTCACCCACATTCGCCGCGCCTGACGCGCCGGCCGCGCGGGCCGTGCCCGTGGCGACGGGCGGTCCGGCCACGGCCTACGCGCCGTCGGTCACGCTGCCCTTGCGGTTCGTGCTCACCGGCCTCGCAGCGCTCTGGGTCGTCGTGTTCCTGCTGGCCGCACGGCCGGACATCCTCGCGGGCTATCACTACAACCAGTACACCGTGGCGGCCACACACCTGTTCGTGCTGGGCTTTCTCAGTTCGGTGGTCATGGGAGCGATGTACCAGCTCGTGCCGGTGGCGCTGGAAACCCGCCTGCACAGCGAGCGGCTGGCGCGCTGGCAGTTCGTGCTGCACGTCGTGGGCGCGGCCGGCATGGTGTGGATGTTCTGGCGCTGGGATTTGAAGCAGGTGGGGCACTTCGGCTCGGTGCTGGCGGCCGGCGTGGCGTTGTTCCTGTACAACCTCGGCCGCACGCTGCGCACCGTGCCGCGCTGGAATGTGGTGGCCGGCGGCATCACTTCCGCGCTGATCTGGCTGGCCCTGACGGTCCTGGCCGGACTGGTGGTCGCCACCGCCAAATGCACGTATGACTCGGTCAACACGCTGGCCCCGGCCAACCCGCTCCGGCCGATGCTCCAAGTCCTGCAGGCCACAGCCACCTGGGTGAACCGCTTTGACGCGCTGGCCGTGATGCACGCGCACGCGCACCTCGGTAGCGTCGGCTTCTTCGTCATGATGATCGTGGCGGTGAGCTACAAGTTGGTCCCCATGTTCACGCTCAGCGATCTGCAGAACGAACGGCGCGCCGCCGCAGCCGTCGGACTCATCAACCTCGGCCTGGCCGGACTGTTCGTGACCATCGCGCTCCGCAGCGCCGGGAAGCTGGCCGCCGCGTTGGTGATCGTCGCCGGCCTGGCGGTGTACGCGATCGAGGTGTGCGCCATCTTGCGCGCCCGTAAACGGCGCGTCCTGGACTGGGGTCTGCGGCATTTTCTGACCGCGCTGGGGTTGCTGGGGTTGGTGACGCTGCTGGGTTTGATTCTCTGCTGGCCCGGCCTGCCGGCCACGCGCCTGACCACGCAGCTCGAGACCGTTTATGGCTGGCTCGGGCTGACCGGCGTGGTCACGCTCACCGTGCTGGGCTTCCTGTACAAGATCGTGCCGTTCCAGATCTGGTACCACCGCTATGCCCGCCACGTGGGCCGCAGCCGGGTGCCTGCGCTGGCGGACCTGTATTCCGAGCGGCTGCAGGTCGCCGGTTTTGGCCTGGTGCTCGCCGGGCTGCTTGCCGCCGCCGTGGGCGCGGCGCTGGGCCACGAAACCGCGACGCGCGGCGGCGTGCTGGTCCTGCTGGGCGGCCTCGCGGCGTTCACTATGAACCTGGGCCTCATGTTCCGACATTTCTGGCGGCCCCGGCTCGAACCGCTGGGCGGCCCGGCGCCCACGACGGCCACACCTTCTCACAACTCATGAATCCCCTCGACGAACCGACCATCCTCGACGCGCTCCGCCAGGTGGTGGATCCGGAGCTCGGTTGCAACATCGTGGACCTCGGCCTGGTGTACAGCGCCGAAATCCTTGGTGACCGCGTGCGCGTGACAATGACCCTGACCACCGCCGGTTGCCCGATGCATGAAAGCCTCGTGGCCGGCGTGCGCACAATGTTGCTGGGCCTGGACGGCGTGCGCGACGCCGAGGTTGAAGTCGTCTGGGATCCGCCGTGGAATCCGGCCATGATGACCCCGGCCGGCCGCGCGGCGGTGGGCCTGGCGTAACCGTCAGGTGATCTGGCCGGCACGGGCGCCGTGCAACTCCACCCGTCGGGATAAGTTGGGGCTTATTCTTGCGGGTAGAGCAGGACGCGGTCGTGCACCAGGACGACCAGATCGTTCTTTCCGTCTCCGGTGAAGTCCGCGATGAGTGCCTCCCGCGGCTCGGGCATGGTGCCGCCCATGCGCCCCCGGAAGGTGCGTTCCTCGAACACCTGCCAGCGGTTTGCCGGCACAAGCTGGTGCGGCGGTTCGAAGGTCACCAGGTCCAGATGGTTTTTGCCCGTTTCGAGGAAGACCAGTTCGAGGCGGCCGTCGTTGTTCAGGTCGCCGGAGATCACGTCGTGCAGGTAACCGTCGCGGATGGGCGTTTCGTAGTCGTCGAGCTCCTTGAACTCCCACACCTCGCCGAAGAGCGGCAGCCAGGCCACGCCGCCCAGCCCCAGAAAGGCCACGGCATTCGGCGTCGGGCCGCCCAGCGCGAGCGGCTGGAGCGCGGTGAAGTCGGTCACCGGCAGCGGCAGGTTGCGCACGATCTGCCAGACGCCGTCGGCGTCGCGCTCGCAAAGCGTGAGTACTTTGCGGTCCGCGTCCAGCAGGAAGAGGCTGGCCACGGCATTGGTGCCGTTGGCCACGGCGGCGGCGGCCACGATGCGCGAGTTGCTGGACACCCCGTTGATCTGCTCCTTCACGCGGAAGGTCCAGGTGGCCTTGTTGGTGGAGCCGGCCGACGGGGGCTCGACCATGAGGGTGACGGCGCGCAGGAAGTTTTTCTGGGCCAGCAGCAGTTCCGGCTTCGCGTCGCCGTCCACGTCCGCCACACTCAACCAGGGTTGCTCGGCGCTGCCGCCCGGCGGGGCCACGTCTTGCTCCTCGAAGCCGTGGTCCGCCGACTGGCGGAGCACCTTGATTTTCTCGTAGGGCACGAGCACGACAAGGTCGGTCAGGCCGTCCTGGTCCATGTCGTGCAAGGCGAGGGCGCTGGGATTGGCCTTGAAGGTCTCGGCGAGTTTCTGGCGGCGGGTCTCGCCCGCGGCGCCGCGCAGCACCAGTTCGCGCTTGCTGTCGAGGTCCACGAGCACGGCGAGCAGGGGCTTTTCGTCGGCCCGCACCGCGCCGGCGGCCATCGCCAGCGGCCGGCCTTCGAGGTTGATCGGGGTGGGGAACGGCAGGCGGCCGTTTTCAAACCGCGTCACGCCCACCAGGCGCTCATCCATGCTGAGCAGGAAGACCTCCGCCTTGCCATCGCCGTCCCAGTCGGTCACGGCGATTTCGGAAACGCCCGTGAAGGCCGGGAAAGTGCGTGGAGCGCCCAGCGTGCCGCCGGGTTCCTGCGGGAGCAGCGTCAACTGTCCGCCGTCGGGATCGGCCACCAGCAGGTCCACCGCGCCGTCGTGGTTGATGTCCGCCCAGGTCATGCCGCGGCGGCTCTTGGTGGTGCGGGTGAACGGTTGAAGCTGGAACTGGCCCTGCTTGAAGGCGCCGGCCAGCGGTTCGGCCGGCTTGGGCACGAAATTTGAAATCTGCGCGCGGCCGGATTTCTGGGCGATGGTCACCACCTCGGTCTTGCCGTCGCCATCGAGGTCGTCCGCCCAGTAGGACCGGATGGCCGGCAGGGTGAAATGCACTTCCGGCCCGAGCTGGCCGGCCGCGTCCTGCAGGCGGAAGCGAAACGGGTTGGCCTGGTCCCAGTTCACCAGCAGCAGGTCCTGCCGGCCGTCGCCGTTGATGTCCAGAATCTGCGCGGCCTTCACCGTGCCGCTGTAGGGAATCTTCTCCGGCTCGGCCAGCGTGTGATCCGCCTGCTGCGCGAGCAGGTACATGGCGGTCTCCCCCACCAGGAGCAGGTCGGGGCGGCCGTCGCCGTTCAGGTCGCCCTCGGTCAGGGCGTTCATGTCCAGGAGGCCGTCGTCGAGTGCCCAGCGCTTGGGCACGCTCCAGGCGTTGGTGCCTTCGCGGTACTGCACCACCAGTTCCTTGGGCTCGCCAAAGTAGGCGAGGTCGGCCTTGCCGTCGCTGTTCAGATCGGCCACGACGAGCGAGGCGATGCGTTTTTCGGAGGCGACCGACTCGATGCGGAAGCGGGCGTCGGGCGGTAGTTCGTTGATCTGGCGTTTCACCGGCCGGGCGGCGGCAAGATTGGTCTCGCCGGTCTGGTTGAACAGCAGATTGATTTTGGAGCGCGCGTTGTTCACCACGATCAAGTCCAGCCGGCCATCGCCGTCGAGGTCCGCGTGCCGCAGGTGGGTGATCAGGTTGTCAATGGGGAAAATCTCCGGGCCGGTGAAGCCGAAGCGGTTGGTGACGTCGTCGGCGCGAAGCAGCGCCAGCCCCAAACCGAGCGAGGCGACCAGGAACGTCCCGGCCCGACCCGGTGTCCGGCGGGGAGGATTGGGGAATTGTGTCATAAGGGGAAAGGTCAGGCGAGGGTTCAGTCCGCGGAACCGCCCAGGACGTGCACCACCACGTGGCGGCGGTGGGGCGCCTGGCGGTGTTCCCACACGTAGATGCCCTGCCAGGTGCCCAGGGCCAGCCGGCCTTCGGTGAACGGCAGGCTCAAGTTCACCGTGGTCAACGCGGTGCGGACGTGCGCCGGCATGTCATCCACGCCTTCGCACGTGTGCCGGAAGAGCGCATCGCCGTCCGGGGCCAGGCGGGCGAAGAAACGTTCCAGATCGCACCGCACCTCGGGATCGGCGTTTTCCTGGATCAACAGCGATGCGGAGGTGTGCCGCAGGTGGAGCGTGACCACACCGGTCGGCCAGCCCGTGGCGCTGACCACCGCCTGCACCTCGTCCGTGATCTCCGTGAACCCGCGGCCCCGCGTGGGCACGACCAGCTCGCGGACGATCTGCCCCAACAGGGCGGCCTGACGGGTGCTCTGCACTTACTTGCCGGCCGGAGCCGGGGCGGCCGACGTTTCCAGACGCTTCTCAAGGTCCGGGTTGCGCGGCTGGCCGAGGTTGATCGCCTTCTGGTAGTGGAAACGGGCGAGCTCGAGCGAGGGCGGCTGCGCCAGCGCATAGACGGTGGCCAGGTTCGCGTGCGCCTCGCCGTAATTCGGATCCAGAGCCACGGCGCGCCGCAGCGCCGTCTCGGCCGCCTGCCGCTGGCCCCGCTGGCTCAGCGTCACGCCGAGGTAATTCTGGGTGTACGGATTGTCCGGGTTGAGCTGGGCCGCGCGGCTCAGCAGATCGAACGCCTCCTCGTACTTGCCCTGGCGGAACCGCAGCAGGCCCAGCAGCGACACGCCGTCGGCGCTGTCCGGGTCCACGGCCAGGGCGCGCTTGAGCGTGGCCTCGGCGTCGGCCAGGTGGTCCTGTTCAAGCTGCGCGGCGGCGAGGTAGGTGAGCATGTCCACGTTACGCTCGTCGAGCTGGAGGGCTTGCGCGAACTTGCGCTCCGCCTCGTCGTAACGCCGCACCTGGAAGGCGCGCTGGGCCTCGGCCAGCAACGTGGCCGCCCCGGCGGGAATCTGGCGCAACGAGCGGCGGGAATTCCGGGGCTCGGCGGTGTCCGTGCCGCCGGCGACTCCGGCCGTCTGCTTCAACAACGCCTGTTCCTCCGGCGTGTAGGGCACGGCGCGAGCCTCGTAGGCTTCGAGCCGCGCGCGCAAGATGGCCAGTTGGTCGGTGCCGGTGGCGGTGTTCGTGGAGCCGGTCTGGCGCCGAAGGTCCTCGACCTGGCGGGTGAGCATCCGGACGCGCTTGTTCAAATCGTCGCGGTCGCGCTCGAGCTGGCGGATGCGAACCTTGTCCACTTCGCGCTGGTACTTCGCCATCGCCTTCTCCTCCTTCGGACTGGGCGTGGTGGTTTTGGGCGGTGCGGCTTCGGCCGGCCTGGCCGGCGCGGTTTCAGTCGGCGTGGGGGCCGGGGCGGTTCCCGCCCTGGCGGCCAGCTCGGCGACGCGCTTCTCCAGCGCTTCCTTTTCGGATTTGAACGCCTCCGCCCGCCACCGTTCGGTGGCCAGTTCCTGCTGCAGCTTTTCCATCCGAACCCGCAACTCGGCAAGCTCGCGTTCGGACGCCGCGGGCTTGGGCAGCTCCGGCTGGCTGGCGAGGAGTTCGGCAACGCGGCGTTCGAGGGCGGTCTTGTCCGCCTGGGCGGAGGTGAGCCGGCCTTCCAAATCCGCCGCGCGCTGCTTCAGCTCGGTGTTCTGCCGGCGCAACGCCGCCAGTTCGCCTTCGGCCGGTTTCCTGCCGCCTTCGGCTTGCGGGCGCGGTGCGGCCAGTTGCTTTTCCAGGTCTGCCACGCGCTGCCGCAACTCACTGTTCTGGCGGCGCAGCGTCTCCAATTCATCCTGCAATTTTTTCGCCGCGGCCTCCTCCGATGCCGGGGTGGCCGACCGGGCCAGAGCCTCCCGCACCTGGCGTTGCAGCGCCTCGTTGCGCTCGGTGAGCGCCGCCACGGCCGCGGTCTGTCGTTCCAGGCTCCGGCGTTCGGCGGCGAGCCGGTTCTCGAGGTCCGCGGTGCGCTGCATCAACTCCGCGTTCTGCCGGTGCACCGCGGCCAGTTCGCCTTCGACCGGCCGGGCGCCGGCCTCAGTCGCCCGGGGTCGCGCGGCAAGCTGCGTTTCCAGGGCCGCGGCGCGTTGGAGCAGTTCGGTGTTGCGCTGGCGGAGGGTCTCCAGTTCCTCGCGGAGCTTCTGCGTGGCCGCCGTGTCCGGCGCCGGGCCCGGCGCGCGGGTGCGGGCTTCCTGAAGCTGGCGTTCCAACGTCTCGGTGCGTTCGGTGAGCGCCGCCACGGCCGCGGTCTGCCGCGCCAGGTTCTGGCGGGCGTCTTCTAGCGCCTTCTGGGCGGCCTCGAATTCACTGGCGCTCACCACGGCGGCCAGCCGCGCTTCGCGTTCGGTGATCGCGGCCCGCAACTGGTCGTTTTCCTGGCGCAAGGCGGCCAGGCGCTCCTCGGCCCGGGCCAACTCGCGGGGGTCCACAGCGGCGGGCTGGGCGGCAAGGGCTTCGCGCAGCCGGGCCTGCAGACGATCGCGCTCGGCAACCAGCCGCTTGATCTCCTCCTGCAAGGCGGCGATCTGCGCCGCATCCGGCGGCGGCACCACCGCGGGGGCGGCGGCGGCCGGAGCTGCCGGCGTGGTCTGGGCGCCGACGCGCTCCTGCAGGTACTGCTTGCGGAAACGGATGATCTGCTCGTTCCAGCCCGGATAGTTCTTCTCGAACTGGAGCAACAGCCCCAGCGCCTCGCGGTAACGCTCCTGGGCGTCGCCGTTGCGGCCGTTTTGCAGGAAGACATCGCCCTGCTGGATCAGCGCGTAGATGCGGATGAAATCATCATCCGGCCCCGCGCCCAGCAGGCGGCCGGCCCCCAGGAGGGCGGCGCACACCAGTAACCACACCACACGCTTCATAAAGGCGGATGGTACGAGGCGGGCCGCCGGCTTGGCAATGCGTTTGGCGGGCTGAATTGACACTGTTTTGGCCGGCGTGCTAGCGTTCGGAGCAGGTGGCCGTATGAGCACCTTCCTGAGCCAGCATGTCCTGGTGTTGAACCGGCTGTGGCAGGCGGTGAACGTCTGCTCGGTGCGGCGCGCCCTCACGCTGGTCTTCGAGGGCCACGCGCAGGTGGTGTTGAGTGACGGTGACGGCGCCTTCCGCACGTTTGGTTTCAAGGAATGGCGCGATTTCTCGACCGCCCAGCCACACCCGGAATCCATCGCCACGGTTTCGTTCCGCATTCGCGTGCCGCGGGTGATCCTGCTGCTGGTCTTTGACCGCCTGCCCAAAAAGGAGGTCAAGTTCACCCGGCACAATATCTTCGAACGCGACAAGAACACCTGCCAGTACTGCGGCAAGGTTTGCGACCGCAAGGATTTGAATCTCGATCACGTTATCCCGCGGGACCGCGGCGGGCCGACCTCGTGGGAGAACATCGTGTGCTCCTGCGTGAGTTGCAACACCCGCAAGGCCAACCGCACCCCGCAGGAGGCCGGCATGCACCTGATCCGCCGGCCCAAACGGCCCAAGTGGCGGCCGTTTGTGCAGGTCACCTTCGAGGCGCCGTACCACGACAGTTGGAAGCACTTCCTCGATCTGGCCTACTGGAACGTGGAACTGGGCCAGGACCCCGCCTGAGCCGGGACGGACGCCGGCCCGGGCTCAGGCCTTGGCCCGGCCGCGCGAAGCCTCCTCGATCAGTTCCCAGAACTTCGGGTTGTTCTGGAGGGCTTCGTCCTCCCCGAGCGGGAGGTTCGAACGGAACTGGAAATCCTTGAGCGTGTTCCGGTGCAGGATGCGGTGGACCACCAGCCCGAGGTCGTGCCGCTCGAAATACAGGCGGAAATCCCCCACCCGGAAACGGTGGAGCGTCTTGCCGCCGCGCCGCAACTTGCCGAAGCGGTCCAGCTCGTTGCTCATCACCTCGGTCGGCACGCCCCGGAACTCGCCGAGGATCTGCAACTGGAGTTCCTTCGGCATGCGGGCCAGTTCGGCGGCGCTGGTCGGGTTGAAAATGATCTGGAAAATCCGCATGCGCTTTCGGGCCGGCGGGGTTTGGTAGCGCGTATGGGAATCGAACCCATCTTTCAGCCTTGAGAGGGCCGTGTCCTAGCCGATAGACGAACGCGCCAACCGGCGGCGTACGTTTATCGCCGGCGACAGGGGAAGTCAACCGGAAGCCGGGCCGGCGAATCGGCTGGCGCGCGGCCGGCCGCGTTGCGGCGCCCAAACGGCCTGGCCCGCCGTCATGGCTGCGAGCCGGCCGGACGGAAGGCGTCGTCGTTGTCGGGCAGCAGATTGTTGGCGAGGCACTGGAACCACGCCTCCACGTTCGGCGGCGCCTGCGCGCCCGTAAGTTCCTCGCGGAACATGCCCTCCATGGCGCATTCACCCAGCGCCCGGTACGCCTCAAACTGTTCCTCCTCGTAAATCTGGTCGCCGGTCGTCTGGTGCGGGAAGTCCGGATTCTGGTGCCGGTAATCATGGACGTAGGCCGGCTCGACGCCGGTCAGGGCCAGCTTCACGTAAAGCATCCAACCCAGTTGGTCGCTGCAGCGTTTGATCTCCTCGCGGCTGGTGGGGTCGGGCGCGTAGTCAATCTTCACCAGGATGGCGTGCGCGCGGCTCAGGCCGTTGGAGCCGATCTGCAGGTCGGCGGTGTCGAAGTGCAGACGCACGCCCAGGTCAATCTCCGCGTAGCGTTGCAGCCGGACCAGGTCGGAGCATTCCATGCCGGCCTCCTGGCTGCCGTCCACGCAGACGATGAACTTGCAACGGCGCCGGAGCAGCTCGTACGCGCCGAGGTTCTCGATATGCCCGCCGTCGGAAAGGTACACGTACCGACTGCGCTCGTGTATGCGCCCCAGCATTTCCCGGAAGAAGTACCACGGGCCGGCGCCCTCCAGCAGCCAGTGGAGAACGGGCCGGCCGGGATGGCGCAGCCAGTAGCCCAGCCGCACGTTGAACAGCGTCATCAAAAACCGGAAGTGCGGCAGCGTGCGCCAGCCCATGACGGGCGAGGCCGCCGCGCCGGACACGGCCATGGCCGTGCCCAGATCGAAGTGCGGGTCCGCCCGCTCCAACTCCGCCGTGCGCGCGTAGCCCGTGAGCGGCGAGCCGTAAAACTCCCGGCTGGCCAGGAAAAAGTCGCCACCCCGGCCGCGCAGGTTTTTCTCGCGGCTGCTCGGCGCGTTGATCGTCATGTTAACCAGGTGATACGGCGCGGTCAGGTCGGCGCCCAGGTCGGAGAGCTTCACCTGCTTGAGGACTTCCGTGCGGCCCGCCACCCGTTCGCCGGCGAGCGCGCGGACCACCGCCTTCTTTCGGCCTTCCGCCTCGGGGATGCGCCGGGCCAGGTAGCATTCACACAGGCGGTTCCGGTAGTACCGGTGCGGGGCCAGGGTATTGATGTTCACGAACAGCCAGTCCCACACGGCCAGACCCAGGGCCACGCCCAGCACGGCCGGCGCCGGCCAAGTGGCGGCATCACCGCGCGCCAGCCCCAGCTTGTTTCCCACCAGCAGGAACACAGACAGCAACAGCAGCGGCCCGGTGAGGATGAACAGCCGCACCACCAGCGTCCGCAACCGGGGCCAGTGCGGCGCCAGCCAGGCGCCCAGCGCGGCCAGTGCCGCGCCCGCCACGCCGGTGATCGAGGCCGGCACCAACTCGGCCGCGCCCTTGAGGGTGACGCCGCCCGCCTGCCAGCCTGCCAGCCAGGTCCGCAGCCATTCGTGACCGTGGAAAAGCGCCGGCGTCAGAAACACCGCACCGGCCGCGGCCGTCAACAGTCCCAGTCCGAGTGTGAGATTCTCCCACAAGCCGCGAAAAATCGCGCCGGCGGATTGGGGCGGTTTGCCGTGCGTGACCAGTTGGACCCCGGGCAGGGCGATCCACGCCGCCCCGAACACCGCCGCCAGCCCCAGCAGGGCCCGGCCGGCCGGCGAGCCCCGCCAGGCCGGCAGCGCCGGACCGTTGGCGCTGATGGCCTCGCCCCACAGCCACGGACCCGCCAGGTATGCCAGCAACGCGGCGAACAGCGGGATGGGCAGCATGATCATCAGGTTCCAGAGCACGCCGCTGAGCATCAGCCCCAGGATGCGCATCCGGCCCAGAAAGCCGCCGTGCAGGAGATACTTGCTGTGGTTGCGCAGATGCCGCAGCAGGCCGGACTCGATGCCCTGCTGGCGCTGAAACACGTCCTGGAGCTTGACCTCGGCGGACTCCTTCGACGTCGGGCGCGTATCGCCGGGCTGGCGCGTGCCCAGCGCGCAACTCAGAAAACTGCCGAAGTACCCGCCGCCGGACACCGTGGAGAGGTAATCGAACTGCGGCAGCAGGCCGCGCCGGGCCAGCACCTGCGCCACACCCAGGCAGAACGTGGCCGAGCGGATGCCGCCGCCCGAGAACGCCAGGCCGGCGGCGTTGTGCAGCTTGAATTCCCCGCGCCTTTCCGTCTTACCGCCGGCTTCTGCCCGGTCGCGCGCTGCCGGATCGCCGGGCGGCCGGGCGCCCGGGTCCAGTTCCGCGGCGGTGCGGGGATGGTCGGCCGGGTGCAGCGTCTCCAGCGCGAGGCGGCGGCGCAGCAGAAAGGCGTGTTCGACCGCGTTGATTTCATCCGGGGTCTCGAGTTTGACGCCTGCCGGCGCGCGGGTGTTGATCTGCACCTGGTTTTGAATGCCCGCCCGCAGGGTCGCGCCCAGGTCCGCCCGGGCCGGGGGCGGCTCGACCGGCCTTTCCGTGATGCCGGCCATCTCGGCGAGCCGCTTCTGGATGTCCCTGAGCGGCACCTGCAGTTCCCGCAGTTCCTGCCGGAACAGCCGCCGCACCCGCTCGTCGCGGAAGCGGAGCACCGGCTTGCCGTCCTTGTCCCGGCGCTCCTTGTCCTCGGTGAGCCAGCCGTGCCAGCGCGCGGTGTAGGCGCGGAGGGTGTCGTTCAGGAGGCCGGTGGCCAGCGCGCGGAACTGCGCCGCCTGCGGGTGCTTCTCCAGCAGCTCGCGCACCTTGGCGAAGAGCGAGGCAATGCTCGTGGCGGCGGTCTCCTCCTCCCCGGAGCGGTAATGCAGCGGCCGGGTGGTGATGCGCGTGGCCAGTTGCACCCACAGCGCGTGCGCGGGCGCGGCGTCGGGGGAAACGGGCGGGGCGGAGTTCATGAGGATCGTGAAAACGAGGTGGGTCGGCTACGGCGGATCATTGGGGAAAGCGGGTTTCAACTGCTCGTAGAGCTGGCGCATCTGGGCGTCCATGGGACGGCCCTTCCGGGCAAAGGAATCCAGAATGGCGAAACACTTCGCGAGATTCGCCATGGCCGCCGGCTCGTCGCCGCGCTGCCGGTGGAAGTGGAACAGCTTGAAATGCGACACCATCACGTCCCGCGCGGCCTGGGCCGAGTCCGGGTTGGCCTGAAACAGGCGTTCGAGCACCTCGTGACAACGCTCGTAATGGCCCAGGGCTTTCTCCGCGTCGCCCGGCTGGCCCCGCAGGACAAGGACGTCGCCCATCTGTTCGAGTGCTGCGGGCAGGACGCGCGCATCCTCGTAAGGCAGCCGCCCGGTCGGCGGCAGCTTTTCGGCCAGTTCCAGCATCTGGCTGGCGTCCTTGAAAGCCTGCGCCAGGGAACCATGCTGTTTCTGAAAAACGGATTGGTCGTAAAGGAACCACCCAAACGCGGTGAGGAGCGCGGGCCAGTCCGGCTCCAGCGCGTAGATTTCCTGGAAGCGCGCTCGGGCCGTGGCCACGTCGCCCCTGGCGGCATGGAGTTGGGCGGCTTGGAGGAACGGCCGGAGCCGGGCGCGATAGCGCTCCCGGTCGGCCGCCTGGAGTTTCCGCACGTTTTCCAGCTCACCTGGGCGCTGGCGCTCGGCGTAGGCCAGGGCGGCGTCCACGCCTTCCTCGCCCAGGATGCGGGTCAATTCGCGAAAGACGGCGGAGGCATCGGCGCGGCCCTCGATCTCGGCAAACGTGCGGGCCAGGTCGTCAATGCGGGCGAGCCGGGCGGCGTGGGCTTGCCGGGCCGCTTCGCGTTGCCGTTCACGTTCTTCCCATCCTTTGGCGATGTCGGCGGCGGCCAGGTCTTCGGCGAGCTTCTTCTCGCTGGTTTCGAGCAGATGGGCGCGGATGCGTTCCCGGGTTAAGCGCTGGCCTTCCTCAATCCGTTCCAAGTGGGCGGTCACATTCTGCTGCCAGCGAGCGAACTCGCCGCGCAGTTCCCGAAACTCATCGCGCAGCCGCTCAATGACGAGTTCTAGGGCATCGTCGTTCTGCGGTTCGTGGTAGAGGTGTTCGCTGGCGCACAGGCGCTGGCGGTAGGCCTCCTGCAAGGCCCGGCGCTCGGCCTGGTAGCCGGCGGGGTCCGGGTGGGCCGGGTCGCGGGGCAGGTCCAGTTGCTCCGGGGCGGTGTCCCGCGTACAACCCGGACCGGGAAAGATGAGCCAGGTTTTCCGGCCCAGTTTGCGCATGTGCAGGAACTCGAACTGGATGTAGGACACCCGGCCGAACTCGGCGTCCGGCTCCGGCGGCTCGGCGCCGTAGCCGTGGCCCACGAACTGGATGAGGCCCTGGCAGTCTTCCATTTTGGCCCGGAGGATGGGCCGCAGGTCGCCCGGTTCGGCGCCGAAGATGTCCTCCCAGACCGGCTCGTAGCCCAGGCGGCTGAGGATGTGGGCCACGCGCTGGCGGGTGGAGGCAAACTCCCGCGTGACCGCCGAGATGAAGAGCCGGGGCTTCATGCGCTGGCGCGATCCTCCCGGTTGTGGCCGGACGCGCGCGCTTCCCCGTCAACCGAGCCTGCCTGGAACCCGGTGCGACGCCATTTCCGCACCGGCGGAAGCGGCGCGACCTCCGGGAAGACAGGCGGGGCGCGGTTCATGGCGCGGCGGACGGAGTGTCCGGGAAGTGCGGGCGGCGGCCGTTGCGATCCGGCTTCGCGGTGGCGCGTTTGACTTCCTGAACAAGCGTCCGGCAAACCGCCAGCTCGGACTCCACGGTTTCCTTTTCCCGGGCCCACTCACCAAGATCGGTGACCCGCTCCAGCGCCGCGTAAGCGCGGCTTGCCTCCTCGTAAAGCGGCAGCGCGCGGTCGGGCTGGCCCGCGCGGAGTTCGAGCCGGGCCAGTTTCACGCAGGTGAGGGCCAGTTCGCGCGGCCAGGCGGTGCTGTCCGGCGCCAGCTCCACCAGCCGGCGGCTGAGGGCCAGGTCTTCCGCAAAGGCCCGGCGCGCGGCGTCGAGTTCACCCCGCGCCTCGAGCACGGCCCCGAGCCGGTGACACGCCACGGACAGGTTCCGCAGGCGATCCGGGCTGTCCGGCTCCCGTTCCAGCAGGCGGCGGCTGATTTCCACTCGTTTCTCCAGCGCGGCCCGGGCTCCGGCCAGATCACCCCGGGCTTCGAGCAAAACTCCCAGGCGACCCTGGGCGCGGGCGAGGTCCTGTTGCCAGGCGGTGTTGCCCGCGTCCCGGCCGGTCAGCCGCTCAAAAAGGACCACGGCCTCGCGGTAAGCCGCCTCCGCCCCGGCCGGTTGGCCCAAAGCCTCGAAGACGCCTCCCAGCCGCTCGTGGGCCACGGCCAGATCGCGCTGCCAGTCCGGGTTGTCCGGTGCCAGTTCCACCAGCCGGCGGCTGAGGGCCAGGTCCTCGGCAAAGGCGGCGTGCGCCGCGTCGAAGTCGCCCCGCGCTTCGAGCACGGCCCCGAGCCGGTGACACGCCATGGACAGATTCCGCACGCGGTCCGGATTGCCCGGTTCCCGTTTCAGGAGGTCCCGGTTGATTTCCACCCGCTTTTCAAAAGCGGCTTGGGCCGCGGCCAGGTCACCTTGCGCCTGAAGGACGCCACCCAAACGGTTGTGTGCTCCCGCCAGGTCTTGTTGCCAGGTGGGGTTGTCCGGGTTGAGTTCGGCCAAACGCTCGAAGGCGTCCAAGGCCTCCCGGAAAGCGGCCGCCGCTTCGGCCAGCCGACCGCGGTCCTCGAGGACCCCGCCGATCCGGTAGTTGGCCATGGCCAGACCCCGCAACCAATCCGGGTTGGCGGGGGAAAGTGCCACCAGTTGGCGGCTGATTTGCAGGCGCGCGCGGAACAGTTCGAGCGCTTCGTCCAGCCGTTTCTGCGCTTGCAGGATGTCACCCAACCGGCTGTGAGCGATGGCGAGTTCGCGCTGCCAGCTTGTGTTGTCCGGGTGCCGGGCGGCCAGTCGTTCAAAGATGGCCAGGGCCGCGCGGAAAGCGGCTTCCGCCTCGCCTAGGCGGCCCTGGCTTTCGAGGACGCCGCCCAGCCGGTTGTGCGCCACCGCCAGGTTTTGCTGCCAGCCGGCGTTGTCCGGTTCCAGTTCGGCCAGCCGGCGGGAAATGGTCAGGCTCTCGGCGAACCGCTCCTGCGCCTCCGGCATTCTGCCCTGCGCCTCGTACACATCGCCCAGCCGGCTTTCCGCCGAGGACACACCCCGGAGCCAGCGAACATTGTCCGGGGCGGATTCGGCCAGACGGCGGTGGATTGCCAGAGCCGACTCGAAAGCGGTACGGGCTTCTTCGAGGCGACTCTGCGCCAGCAAGATGTCACCCAGGCGGCTTTGCGCGCCCGCCACGTCCTGTTGCCAGCCGGGGTTGTTGGGGTCCAGCTCGACCAGCCGGCGTGTAATGGCCAGGGCTTCCGCAAACGCCGTCCGGGCCTCGTCCAACCGGCCTTGAGCCTCGGAGAGGCCGCCCAGACGGCTGTACGCCGCCGCCAGGTCTTGTTGCCAACCGGCGTTGTCGGGATCGCGCTCGACCAGCCGGCGGGAAATCGCCAGGGCTTCGGTGAACGCCGTTTGGGCCTCGTCCAGCCGGCCCCGGGTCTGGAAGAGGTCGCCCAAGACGCCGAGGGCCACGGCCAGCTCGCGTTGCCAGTCGCCGTTGTCCGGATCAAGGGCCACCAGGCGTCTCATGATCCGCTGATATTCGGCATAGGCGGTCTGGGCGCCGGCCAGGTTGCCCTGGGCCTGAGCCATGTCGCCCAAACGGCTGTGCGTGACCGCCAGTTCGCGCTGCCAGCCGGTGCTGGTCGGGTCCAGTTCGGTCAGCCGCCGGGTGATCACCAGTGATTGCTCGAAGGCCTCGCGGGCCTGGTCCGGCTTGCCTTGAGCGTCCCGGAGGTCACCGATCCGGCTCCACGCCACGGCCAGGTCCCGCTGCCAGCCGGCGTTGTCGGGCCGCTGCGCGGCGAGGCGCTGGCTGATGGCGAGGTATTCGTTGAAGGTCGTCTCGGCCTCGGCCAGTTTGCCTTGCGACTGCAGCACATCGCCCAGCAGGCAGCAGGCGTCGCCTTCGGCCCGCAGGTCCGCCACGGTGCGCGCCTGGCGGAGGATGTCCTGCGCCTCGTCCAGCATCCGGGCGGCCTCGCCGCGGCTGACGCGGGTCCAGGCCGTGGCCAGGCGCGCCCAGACCCGGGCGCGGCCCGCCACCAGGCCGGTGGCGAGCAGTTCGCGGAGCACGGCCGCCAGCGTGTAACGGTCCTCCGGCCGGGCGCTGCTGCTCCAGTCGCGGTCAAGCGCCTCCAGCTCGCTGGCGCCGCGCTCGGGGTCCGCACACAACCGGTGGTAAATCCATTCAATCCGGCTGGTGGTGGCGGGGTCCCCGTCGAAACACGCCGCCGCGCGGGCGGAGAGTTCTCGGAACTGTGCGAGGCGGTCGTGGGCCAGGTGCTTCCGCCAGCCCAGTCGGGTGGCCTCGTGGATGTTGTGGAGGTTGCCCGCGCCCCGCCGGTAGCGCTCCACAAACCTGAAGGTCTTCAGCGTCTCGAACGGCTGGGCGGCGTCGGTTTCGGGGAGGTCGAGCATCCGGGCCAACAGGGTGGCATCGAACCAATGCAGCACGGCGGCGGCGTCGAGGGCGGCGCGGAGCGACGCGTGCTCGGCCGGCGGCCGCGTGGCTAGGGCGAACTCGGCGGCCAGCGCGGCTTGCGCCTGGGGATCGCCCTTGGCCTTTTCCAGGCGTTCCAAGAATGCGAGGTCGAGGTCGGCCATGGCTCAGGCGGGGTTGGTGTGACTCTTGGCGAACGTGCCGAGGATGGTGCTGATGGTCGCCGGAACGCCCTCCGTGCCCACCACGATGCTTTCGATGTGTTTCTCGTCCACGTTGGGGTTGATGGCGTGGACCCAGTCCTTCCAGGCGCGGAGGTCCAGGATGCGGTCCAGCTCGACGGTCTCGGCGCAGCCCTGCCAGCGGGCCTGGGAGGTGTCCGGCACCTTCTGGCCGGCCACGAGGAGGCGAAGTTGGTCGCATTCCTCGGCCTCGGCCAGCAACTGCGTCTCGATCCATTCGCGGAGTTCCTTGGTTTCGGCCGCGCGCTCGTAGGTGTCGAGCAGGATGAGCAGCGGTTGCCGCGTGGCGCGGAGTGCTCGCGACAGACCGAAGCGGGTGTTGACCGCGGCGAAGGCGGGGAGCTGGTGGCCCAGGTCCGCGGCCAGTTTGGCCAGCACGTTGGCCTCGTTGAGCAGCGCCGAGTCCTTGAAATCCACGTAGCTTTTGGGCACGCGCAGCAGGCGGGCGTAGCGCTCCGCCGCCTGGAGCAAGGCCGACTTGCTGTAACCGCTGGGGCCTCTGAAGATCAGGATGCGCCGGGCGGCGCTGGCCGTGAGCAGCAGCAGCACAGACGGCCACTCGCGCTTCGTGCGGTCCGCCAGGCCGTGGCTGAAGGGCACCGGCTCCTTCGGCCAGGTGGGACCGGCGGAGACACCCCCGGCGGCGGGCGGCTTGAGGTCCGGCCGTACCAGGTACAGCCGCTCCAAGATCAACTCGGCGGCCTGCGGAACGGGCCGGGTGCGAACGTCGGGAGCGATGGCGGTGAAGAGGATGCCTGCGACCTCCCCTTCGCCGACGCGGATGGGCAGGACAGCCTCCCGCTCGCGCGGGTCGGGGGAGGCACGGGCCTTCATCAACCGGGCCCGGATGGCTTCATGTTCCGCCTGGGTCCACGCCTTGCCGCCATACCGTTCGGAGACACACACGACCGCCAGGGCGCAACCTTCGCCGTAAATCTTTTGGAGCTTCAGGTCGGCGTCGGCCCCGGCAAGGTAGGGCTCGTACCATTCGTCGAAGAAGACCGTCCCCTCCCCCAGCACGGCCTCCACCGCCAAAGCGATGGTGCGGACCAGATCGCGCTGTTCTCCGGCGAAGGAGAAGGCCACGTGGAATTTGTCCGCCAACGGTCGCATGGGCATGGGTAATGTTTAGCACCTTACCCCCGCCGGGCAACCGTCAAGTCGTTTCCAGACTGGTAAGGTCTTCGACCTGCGCCATGTCCGCCAGGGCGCGGGTGTAGTTGCGGAGCCGGGTTTGCAGCGCCGCCAGTTCGACGCGGAACTCGCGGCATTGGGCGGCGTCCGCAAACGCCCCGGTCAGCGCGCGGCGATGCCAACGGGCGGTGAACGGCCGCAAAACCTGGTTGAGCACCGGGATGGCGAGCTTGGCGAACTCCCCGCAGCCCGGGCCGTGGCGCCGGAGGATTTCACGCGTGAGCGCGAACAGGGCGTGCACGCTCTCCAGCGCGGTCTTTTCGTCGCCGTCCTCGGGCGGGAGGTGCTGGGTGGTGATGCGGGTGAGCAGTTCGACGTAAAGCTCCCAAGCGGCGGCGCGGTCGGGGTCGCGCGGCGCGAACTCGCCTTCCAGGAAGCCGAGGTTGATCTTCAGGCCGGACAACCCCCACTTCTCCAGGAAGTCGCGGCGCTTCATGGTGGGGAAGGTTCCACAGGCGGGCAGTGGGGTAAAGTGGATTTCCGGCCGGCACGGCGCAACTCGGTTTTGAGCCGGCCGGTTGGGAGGCAGACCGGAAGCTTGCGCTGCGGTGGCGCGCTCAGTTGCCGAGTGCCGCAGTGGTTTCCTTCTCCCAGGGCACCACCCATTTGTAGATGGTGTGCTCGCGGCCGCTGCCGTAGTCCGAGTCGGTGGCGGGCGCGGAGTTGTTGGGCACGCGCATCCGATGAACCTCCACGGGCTTGGCGCCGCGCATGGCGAAATCGTGCGACACGATGCGGGAGCCGGGCTTGAGTTTCTCGAGCTGGGGCATCAACCGCACGTTGAGTTCCGGCAACAGGTACAGCGTCACCACGCTGGCCTCGCGCAAATCCAGCTTGAAGATGTCGGCCTGTTTGATGGTGACCAGATGTTCGACCTTGTTGGACTTGACGTTGGCCAGGGACTCCGCGACGCGCTTGGGGTCAATGTCGAACCCGTACGCTTTCACGCCGTACTTCTTGGCGGCCGTCACCACAATGCGGCCGTCGCCGCAGCCCAGGTCATAGACGACGTCACCCTTCTTGACCTCGGCCATTTCAAGCATCTTCTCGACCACGGCCTGGGGCGTGGGCACGAAGACCACGTCCGGCTCACGGGACTCGGCTTCGGCAACCGGGGTGGCCTGGGCCAGGGCGCGGTAGCCGGGTCCGGCCGTTAATGGCGCGACGGTCAGGACAAGGGCAAGGAACAGCGGGCGCATACGGGCAGGGGGTTCAAGGTTGATCGGACACCGCGCGTAATCGCGGGGACAACGCCGGGGTGTTGGCAGACATGACGCCGTACGGTTTAGCGGGCCGGCGGCGAGATGCAAGCCCGGATCCTGGATCGCTCGCCGCGCCCCGCCGGGCCGCGCGCCGCGGATTCAGCCCCGCCACGGGCCGGCCGGGCTTGTGGGCGGGCGATTGCTGTGCTAAGGCGTGGCGCATGTTCCGCGCACACCACCAGCCGGCCGTTCCGGGCAACCCGCGTCACTCCCCATGAAAGTCACGTTGTTCGGCGCGGCCGGCGGCGAGGTCACCGGTTCAGCCTACCTGGTCGAGACGGCGCGGAGCCGCGTGCTGGTGGATTTCGGCTTCTTCCAAGGCGTTCCCCACGCCGAGGTGCGCAACCACGTGCCGCCGGAATTGGACGCCGCCCGGCTCGACGCGGTGCTGCTCACCCACGCACACCTGGACCACACCGGGCGCCTGCCGTTGCTGCCCCGCGCCGGTTGCGCGTGCCCGGTCGTGGCCACCCCCGCCACGCTGGAAATCACGGACCTGATCTTGCGTGACTCCGCCAAGGTGCAACTCCAGGACCTGGCACGGGTCAATCGCAAGCGCGAGCGCGCCGGTGAGCCGCCCCTCGGCCCGCTTTACGGGGTGGAGGATGTGGAAGGCGTGTTGCGTCACGGCCGGCCCGTGGCTTACGACACCGAGGTGGAAGTGACCCCGGACGTGCGCGCGCGGTTCGTCGAGGCCGGCCACTTGCTCGGCTCGGCCAGCATTCACCTCCAAGCCCGGGAAAACGGTCGGCCCCGGATGGTGGTCTTCTCGGGCGATCTCGGCCCCAAGGGCGTGCCCATCCTCCGCGACGCCGAATGTCGCCACGTGCCGGCCGCCGCGGTCTTCCTCGAATCCACCTACGGCGACCACGACCACCAGCCTTTTGACAAGACGGTGGCGGAATTTCGCGAAGTGGTGCGGGCCGCCGTGGAGCGGCGCGGCAAGATACTCGTGCCCACCTTCGCGGTGGGGCGGGCGCAACTGCTGCTGGTGCTGCTGGCCTGCCTGTTCCGGCGCGGCGAACTGCCGAAGTTCCCGGTCTTCCTGGACAGCCCGATGGCCGCCGAGGCTTCGCGGATTTACCTACGCCACCCGGAGTTGTTCGACGATGAACTGCGCGCGCTGGGCGAAGAACGTCCCATCCTGGAAGACCTCGACACGCTGCGGATCACGGCCACGGCCGACGAGTCCAAGACGATCAACGACGTGCCCGGCCCCTGCATGATTCTGGCCGGCGCCGGGATGTGCAACGCCGGCCGCATCCTGCACCACCTCCGGCAAAACCTCTGGCGGCCCGAGACCAGCGTGCTGATCGTGGGCTACCAGGCCGAAGGCACGCTGGGCCGCCATTTGGTTGAGCGGGCGCCGCACGTGAGCATCTTCGGCGAGAAGGTGGCCGTGCGCGCGCAGGTACGCACGCTGGGCGGGTTCAGCGCGCACGCCGGCCAGAGCGAGTTGCTGGAGTGGTTCGGCTGCGTGGCGGGCGCGGCGCCGCGCGTGTTCCTGACCCACGGCGAAAAAGCCGGCCGCACGACGCTCGCGCGCCTGATCCAGGAGCGGCACGGGCTGAAAGCGGGTTTGCCGGCGCTGGGTGAAACCGTGGAGTTCTGACCCCATGAACGGCGACCTGAACCTCGATCTGCTCCGCCAGTTTGGAACAGCGGTGTTGATCGGCGCGCTGGTCGGGATAGACCGGGAGAAACGAAAGTCGGAGGGCGAATCCGCCCTCGGCGGCATCCGCACGTTCATCCTGCTGGCGCTGGCCGGCGCGACGGCCGCGTATGTGGCGCGCGTGCTGGACTCGCCCGGGGTGTTCCTGGCCGCGCTGATCGTGGCCGGCGTGGCCGTGGTGGCCTCTTACGTGGGCGACCTGCTGCGGCCGCCGGCCGCCGGCCTGGGTCTGACCAGCGAGATGGCCGCGCTGGTGGTGCTGCTACTCGGCGGCGTGTGTGTGCTCGGGCATCTGGAGTTGGCCGTGGCACTGGGCGTGGCCACCTCCGCGGTGCTGGCCTTCAAGCAGCCCATTCACGAGGTCGTTCGCAAGGTGGGCACGGATGACCTGTACGCCGGGCTCAAGCTGCTCATTGCCACGTTCATCGTGCTGCCGCTCCTGCCCCGCCGGGCGGTGGACCCGTGGGGCGCGCTCAATCCCTACACGCTCTGGCTGCTGGTGATCCTCATTTCCGGCCTGTCGCTGGTCGGCTACGTGGCCACGCGCTGGCTGGGGACCGCGCGCGGCATCCTGCTCACCGGCATTACCGGCGGGCTGGTGTCGTCCACGGCCGTGACGCTGGCCCTGGCCCGGCGCAGCCGCGAGCCGGCCGCTCCGCCCGGGCAATCCCACACCCTGGCAGCGGGCATTCTCACCGCCTGGCTGGTCATGGTCGTGCGCATCGAGGTTCTGTTGTTGATAGCCAACCCTGACATGGCGCGGCGCAGTCTGCTGCCACTGGGCGTGATCGCGCTGGCCACGGCCGGCGCGGCGGCGTGGCTGCTCCTTGTCCATCGGCAGCCGTCGGCCGGGCCCGGTGCGGGAGTGACGCTCGAATTGAAAAACCCCTTCAGCCTCACTGCCGCCATCCAGTTCGCCGCGCTTTTCGCCGGGGTGCTCCTGCTGGTCAAGCTCGTCCAGCAATACTCCGTGGCTGGCGGCGTGTACGCCGTGGCGCTGGTGGCGGGCGTGCCGGACGTGGACCCCGTCAGCCTCTCCATGGCCGACTACGCGCGGACCACCAGCCGGTTCAACGCCGCGATACAGGCAGTGCTCCTGGCCATTGCCAGCAACACGGTAGTTAAGACTGGCTTGGCTATGGGTGCGGGCCATGCCGGGCTCCGACGGCCGATGCTCTTGGGGGCGGGGATGGTTCTGGCGGCCACGGCTGTGGCGTGGTTTCTGGTTTGAAGCGCACGTCTGTCAACACCGCTGAACCAACCAAAGGAGCCGGGCGGCCGGTGAAGAACGGCTCTGAAAAAAGCCTTGCTCGGGGGTGCTGGCCGAGGGGCGGGAGAACTACATGCCCCCTCGGAGAGAGGCAGGAGCTTACCAATGCTGGTTGCGACGGCGCCAGATCGAGAACCCAACCAGCGCCAGCCCGGCCGCCCAGGCATATTCAGCCGGCTCAGGCACCGCTGCGCCCACTGCGGCGGCGGTGAAGCTGAAGTTGTCAATGGCCAGCCCGTGGTCATCACCGGTGTCGTTCACCTCCACCCAGCGGAGCCACAAGGTCTCGCCGGCGGCCCAGGACAAACTTGAGATGGTGCCTCCGCGGCCCGCGACCAGCCCTGTGGAATTCCCATCCAGTGCCCCCGCCGGGCTGCCAGTCACGGTCGAGGCCCAATCAAAGGTGCCGCCCGGGGCCGTCCAGGCAACCACGCTGGTAAAGGGATCACCAAAGCCGTACTCGAACCGCATGGTGTGCGCCGAAGCATTGCCGCTGTTGCGCCACTGCTCACCGTCGAAACTCACCGTAAACGAGTTGAGGGTGCCGCCGGTGGTGTTGTTGAAAGCGACGGCAATCCAGCCGGCGACCGCACCTGAAGCTGGTGATCCAAAGTAAGTCGAACCGGCTCCGAGACCCCCAAGGGCTCGCTCAGTGGAACCCGAAGCACCGTAGCTCTTGAAGGTTCCGGTGGTTGAAGTGCCAGTTGCAGCGTCGTAGGTCGCAAGCGCCGTTCCCGGTGCTGGCTGTCGGTACAAAAACCAACCCGGGAGGGTGGAATTGTTGTTCCACTCAATGCCAGTGCCGTTGCTGGCCAATGTGTCGAAGTTCTGCGAGTAGATGGTCCCGGCGCTGGTGTAAGCTACTTGGGCTTGAGCCATCCCGACCACGGCCGCCGCGCCCAAAACGTGAAGTGCCCCGCGTCCCGATTTCATGATATTCCTTGTAAAACCTGTGGCACATCTGCCAACGCTCTCTGTCGCCGTCAAGCCCTTTTTCCGTAATTTTACCTCAGCCGCTCGCACCTTGCTTTGTTTGCAACCCTTAAGAAGCGCGGGGGTGTCCTTCGGCGCAACGGCAACCATCCCGGCGTAGAGCGACAAGCACCCTGATTCCTGCGGCGAGCGGCTCGCCGCCCGTACGCAGCCGCAAATTCATCGTCGGATCTGGTGCGGCCCCACAGGGGTCCACTGCCGCTGGCGCAATGCGAGAAGTAAGTTGCGCCCCGGGCAGGAGTGGGCGGCACTTTCAGCTTGCGCAGGAATTAGAAAACGACATAACGAAGCCATGAGCAACCAGAACGCTGCCCCAGGCGCCCTGCCTGCATACATCACCAGTGCCATTCCCAATCCGGTCACCAACCGCGCGCCGTGGTACAAAAACACCGCGCCCACCTATGCCGGCATCTTCCTGTGGTTCGTTTTCTGGCAGGACGCCGTCCTGTCCACCACCCAGGGCGGTGGCCTGGCCCAGGGCGTGGGCGTTGCGTTGCTCGGTTTGGTGATTGCCGCGCTAATCTGCCATTTTCTGTTTTATCTGGTGCCCGGTTTGCTCGGTATGAAGACCGGCCTGCCGCTTTACATTGTGGGCACCTCGACCTTTGGTGCCACGGGCGGTTTCGTTCTGCCGGGCTTTTTGATGGGCCTGCTGCAGTTCGGGTGGTTGGGTGTGAACGCTTATTTTTCCTCCTTGTTGCTGGCGCCCACGCTGCACGTCAAAGCCGAAATCCTGATGGTAATCTGGGGCTTTCTCGCGGCGTTTGTCGGCCTCAAGGGCATCCAGTATGTCGCCAAGGTGGCGACGTACCTGCCGCTGATTCCGATTGCCGTGCTCCTGATCATGTTCTTCAAGACTGTCAGCGGGGTGGGGTCCTTTGAGGCCAACAAGCTGGTGGAACTGCATCGCCAGGCCGCCGGCAACGCCGGAGCCGCCATGCCGACTTTCAGCCTGATCACCGGCGGCATCCTCGGGTTCCTCGTTACCTACGTCGTGGGCTTCTTCGCCACCGCGGGCGCCGCAGGCGTGGACTTCGGCATGAACAACCGTGACGCACGCGACGTGCGGATGGGCGGCCTGGTAGGCATCGCCCTGGCGATTTTCCTCACCGCCGGGCTCTCCACGCTCATCGTGGCCGGTGTCCACGGGCACAAGGATTACGGCGTCAAGATTCAGGAGATGGCGCAGGTGGAGGCTCAGAAGGCCCTCGATCTCGACGACAAGGCCGCGGAAGTCAAGCACGTCCAGGCCGTGTCGGAAAAGCTGCTTCGGACCACTTCGTTGCTGGGCGTGGTGCTCGGCGACAAGATGGCGGGTATTCTGATGTTCCTGCTGGCCATCGCGGCGTTCCCGCCCGCCTGCTTCTCGTCCTTCATCGCGGCCAACAGCTTCAAAACCACGTTGCCCAAGGTAAATCCTTTCATCTCGGTGGGCATCGGCGCCACCGTGAGCGTCATCCTGGCGGTCAGCGGTCAGGTGGCTAATGTCATTGGCGTGTTCGTCATCATCGGCGCGTCCTTTGGGCCGATTTGCGGGGCGATGATGGTGGACTACCTGCTGGCCGGGAAAAAATGGAGCGGCCCGCGGGCCGGCTTCAATCCCGCCGGTTGGATTGCGTGGGCGCTGGGTTTCTGCGTGGGCATCTGGAAGAACCTGACCGGTTACGATATGCCGGCGGCCCCGGTCGCGGCGTTCGTCGTGGGGGCGGTGGTGTATTTCATCTGCATGAAGATCGGCCTCGCCTCGAAGGTTCTGCCGCTGCCCGCGGCCAACCAACCGAGCAACGCCTGAGCCAGCTTGCACCTGGGTTCATTGTGTGTGTTTCAAGGCGGCCCGACCGGGCCGCCTTTTTGTTCCGCACGAAACTTCTGTTTGAATCCACAAGCCGGAACCGGGGCGCCATAAATCCGCCACGGCTGAACCGGTACCGATTTGACCAAGTTGCGGGCGGTTCCGTCCGCAGATTGCGCCGATTCATCCCGCGACTGGCACTGCGTTCAGGTTGAAGTCGCGGCGCAGCCGCACAGGAAGATTGTCTTCCGGCCTTGGGCAACCTACACCTCGGGCCATGAAATCCACCTTGCTTGCCCTTTGCCTGCTGGCCCCGGTTTGGACCGTAAGCGCCGCCGGCGACCGCGCCGTTCTGTTCCCCGAGCCCGACCAGTTGCCCGCCAGGGCCGAACTACCTGATCCGCTCGAAGCCTTCGATGGCAGCCGGGTCGCCACCGCAGCCGACTGGCAGAAGCGCCGACGGCCCGAACTCAAAGCGCTGTTCCAGCATTACATGTACGGGCACCTGCCGCCCGCGCCCAAACGGGTCCAGGCGACACCGTTGGGCGAGAATCCCAGGGCGCTCGACGGTTTGGCGGCGTTGCACGAAGTCTCGCTCAGCTTCGGACCGCCCGATGCTCCCAAACTGAACCTGCTCCTCGTCATCCCCAACGAGCGGCGCGGGCCGGTGCCGGTCATCCTCGGGGTGAATTTCTGCGGTAACCACGCCGTGCTGGCCGACCCGGCCATCACCCTGCCCGCCGGCTGGATGCCGAAGTCCTGCCCGGGTTGTCCCGACAACCGGGCCACCGAAGCCGGGCGCGGCAAGAACAGTGACTCTTGGGACATCGCCCAGGCGATCCGGCGTGGATACGCCGTGGCGACCTTTTATCACGGCGACCTCGAGCCGGACTACCCGGACGCGCCCACCGGCATCCGCGCCTTCGCAGCGCGGGGCGGCTTCATGGGCGCGCTGAAGAAGCCGGACTCAAGCCAGAAGTGCCCGGCCTGCCCCGAACGTTACACGCGCGGGGAGTACGACTGGAGCACCCTCGCGGCGTGGGCCTGGGGTTTTCATCGTGCGGTGGATTACCTGGTGACCGTGCCGCAGGTGGACCGGCGGCGCATCGCAGTGTTCGGCCATTCGCGGAACGGCAAGACGGCGTTGCTGGCCGGCGCGTTCGACGAGCGGATCGCGCTCATCCTGTGCCACCAGGCCGGCTGCGGCGGGTCCGCGCCCAGCCGGGGCAAGATCGGGGAGTCGGTGAAACAGATCAACGACCGCTTTCCGCACTGGTTCAACGCGGCGTTCAAGCGGTTCAACGACGCGCCGGAGCGGCTGCCGTTCGACCAGCACGCGCTGATCGCGCTGTGCGCGCCCCGGCCGGTGCTGCTGTCCAACGCGACCGAGGACCAGTGGGCGAGTCCGGCCGGGCAGTTTGACATGCTCGTGGCGGCCACGCCGGTGTACCGGTTGCTGGGCGCACCGGGCCTGAACGCCACGCAAATGCCGCCGCCGGGCACGCTCGTGCCGGGTCGTCTGGGCTATTTCATCCGGCCCGGCAAGCACTCGACCACGAGCGAGGACTGGAGGGCGTTTCTGGACTTTGCGGACCGGCACTGGGGGGCGCCGCGCGGGAGATAAAACGCCGGCTGAACCTGTGAAGACAGGACTCACAGCGATTTAAACACGCCCGTTGACCTACCCAACCGGGGACAAGTTTCGCGCCTGCCCTGGGCCCAAGGCGCACGCCCGGCGGTCTCACACCGTCATGATTTCCTTCTCCTTGTGGGCCAGGTGCTGGTCAATCTTGGCGATGTAGTCGTCCGTGAGCTTTTGCAGCTCCTTTTCGGCGTGCTTCTCTGCGTCCTCGCCCACGCTGCCCGATTTGACCGCCTTCTTGAGTGCCTCCATCGCGTCGCGGCGCACGTGGCGGATGGCCACGCGGCCGTCCTCGGCCATTTTCTTGACCACCTTGATGAACTCCTGGCGGCGCTCGCCGCTGAGTTCCGGGAAAACCAAGCGGATGACCTTCTTGTCAATGGCAGGGTTCAACCCGACATTCGCCTTCTGGATGGCCTTTTCGATGGGGTGCAGCATTGAGGCATCCCAGGGTGTGATGACCAGCAGGCGCGGTTCAGGGGAAGTAATGCCGGCCAGCTCGCGGATGCGCATCTGCGCGCCGTAGGCGTCCACCAGGATGTTTTCGACCAGTGCCGGCGAGGCCTTGCCGGTGCGAACGCCCGCAAATTCGTGCAGCACCACCTGCTCGGTCTTGGACATCTTGTCCTCCGCCTCCAGAAGAATGTCGTCAATATCCATGAGAAAACGGGGTTTAAGTCGGGGGTTGGTATAAGGCCGGGCGCACGGGGCGTCAACCACCGGTCACCAGCGTGCCGATCGGTTCACCGGTGGCCGCGCGTTTCACATTGCCCGTGCGGAACAGGTCGAAGACGATCACCGGCATGGCGTTGTCCCGGCACATGGCGAAGGCCGCCGCGTCCATGACCTCCAGCCGTTGATCCAGCGCCTGCTGGTAGGTGATGCGGTCGTAGCGGCGCGCCAGAGGATTCTTCTTCGGGTCTTCGCTGTAGATGCCGTCCACCTTGGTGGCCTTGAGAATGATGTCCGCGCCGATTTCGTTCGCGCGCAAGGCCGCGGCGGTGTCCGTGGAAAAGTACGGATTGCCGGTGCCGCCGGCGAAAATCACCACGCGGCCCTTTTCCAGGTGCCGCACCGCGCGGCGGCGGATGAACGGCTCGGCCACCTGGGCCATCATGATGGCGCTCTGCACGCGCGTGGGCACGCCCTGCTTTTCCAGCGCGTCCTGCAGGGCCAGCGCGTTGATCACCGTGGCCAGCATGCCCATGTAATCGCCGGTGGCGCGGTCAATACCCTTCTCGCTGCCGCGGATGCCGCGGAAGATGTTGCCCCCGCCCACGACCACCACCACCTGCACGCCAAGTCCGCGCACTTCGCGGATTTCCCGGGCGATATCATGGATGCGCTCGGGGCAGATGCCCGTGCCGGTGCCGGCCTCCCCCAACGCCTCGCCGGTGATCTTGAGCAGGATGCGTCGGTATTTCAGCGCGGGAACTTCACTCATGGCAGGTCGGGGTTCGGTCGGGAACGGTCCGGCTCCGCCCGCCGTCGCGTGCGGGCTTGGGAGGGGCTGAGGCCCGGGCCGGAAACGTCACGGCCGGCCTTGTAACAGCCGCGTCACCGAACGTCAAACCCCGGCCCGCTTGCTTGCGGCTTTCCTCGGAGGGCCGGTTCCGGCAGATTCCGCTCATGCGCGACCAGTCCCTCGAATTCCTTCGCACCCTCGTGAACACCCCCAGCCCGTCCGGCCACGAAACACGCGGCCAACGGGTCTGGCTGGACTACGTGAACACTTACGCGGATGAGACCTTCTCGGACGCCTACGGCAACTGCGTGGCCGTGCTCAACAAGGGCGGTTCGCCGCGGATCATGCTCGCGGCGCACGCCGACGAAATCGCCCTCGCGGTCAACTACATTGACAAGGAGGGTTTCCTGTACGTGCGCAAGCTCGGCGGCGTGGACCCCGTGGTCGCGCGGGCCCAACGCGTGGTCATCCACACGGCGAACGGCCCGGTGAAAGGCGTTATCGGCAACGTGGCCCCGCACCTCACCAAGCAGGACAAGGATCGCAAGCTGCCGGAGATCAGCGACCTGTTCATTGACATCGGTGTGGACAGCCGTCGCGCGGCCGAAAAGCTGGTGCGCGTTGGCGACCCCATCACCTTGACGCCCGAGTTCGAGCCGTTGCGGGGCGACGTGGCGGTGGCGCGCGCGTTCGACAACCGCATCGGCACCTTCGCCGTGGCCGAGACGCTGCGGCTGCTGGCGCAAGCCAAGAAGCAACCGGCGGCTGAAGTTTGCGCCGTGTCGAACGTGCAGGAAGAGGTCGGCCTGCTGGGTGCGCGGCAGATCGCATACTCGCTCAAGCCGGACGTGGCGCTGGTCGTGGACGTGACCCACGCCACGGACTACCCCACCGTGAGCCAGCCGATGCATGGCGACGTGCGCCTGGGCAAAGGCCCCACGCTGACGCACGGCGGTTGCAATCACCCCGCCGTGGTCGCCCGACTCGAGGCCGTCGCCAAAAAGGCGAAGATCAAGCTCCAGCACGAGGCCATGTCCGCCACCAGCGGCACGGACACGGACGTGATCTTTTGGACGCGCGGCGGCATCCCCAGCGCGCTGGTGAGCCTGCCCAACCGCTACATGCACTCGCCGGTCGAGTTGGTGAACCTGCGCGACCTCGAGCGCATACCCGAACTGCTGGCCGCCTTTGTCCTGTCAGTCAAACACGGCGAGCAATTCCGCGTGGCCATCTGAGCGGCAGCGGCTTCAGCGTAGGGGCAGGTGTGTTTCAAGGCACCGGAGATCTGGCCTTCAGTCCGGCCTTTATGCCGGCCGGAGCCCGCACGGTTAAGTCCGCGCTCAAGTGGGCAACGGTGTGCCGGGGCAGGCGGCGCCGGTGGCGCCGTGGATTATTGGGCGCCATTACCGACGATTTTCAAAGCCCCCGGGGCCGGGCGCGTGCCAAAAACTGACGCCCGGTGCCATGACCCCGGCCGCCGGGCCGCGACCTTGACGCCGCGGGGCCGGCCCCGCTGAATCCCGCCATGACACCGAAGCTTTTCACGATCACCCGTCGCACCTTCCTCCAACGCTGCGCCGCGGTCGCCACGAGCACCGGCCTGCCCGCGTGGTTTGTCGAGCGCGAACTCGCCGCCGCCGATCTACCGGCCCGCCCGCCCGGCCCGAACGACCGCCCCGGCATCCTGCTGATCGGCTGCGGCGGCATGGGCCGCGGCGACGCCGCCAACGCCCAGCGCTTCGGCGACGTGCTGGCCGTGTGCGACGTGGACGAAGGCCACGTGGCGGCCGCGGTCAAACAGTTCACCCGGGACGGCAAGACGCCGGCGCAGTTCCGCGACTTCCGCAAGGCCCTCGAGCACCCCGGCGTGGACGTGGTCATCAACGGCACGCCGGATCACTGGCACACGCTGATCAACCTGGCCGCCGTCCGCGCGAAGAAGGATGTGTACGGCGAAAAGCCGCTGACGCTCACGATTGACGAAGGCCGGCGGCTGGCGAAGGCGGTGCGCGAGACCAGGGCCGTGCTCCAGACCGGCACGCAGCAACGTAGCGACAACCGCTTCCGCCTCGCGTGCGAACTGGTCCGCAACGGCCGCCTCGGCCGGCTCCAGCAGATCACCGTCTTTTTGCCCGCGGGCCTGCGCGGCGGGCCGTTCGTGTCGTCACCCGTACCGGCCGGACTGGATTGGGATTACTATCTCGGCCAGGCGCCCAAGGTGGATTACGTGAAGGAACGCTGCCACACCACTTTCCGTTACTGGCTTGATTACTCGGGCGGCACGATTACCGACTGGGGTGCGCACCACAACGACATCGCCCGCTGGGCGCTAGGCCTGGACGGACCGACGGGCATCGAAGCCGAAGTGCTGGCCGAGCCCATTCCCAGCGGCTACACCGCGATCAGCGAATACGTGGTCACCTTCACCTGGGCCAACGGCGTGCGGCATGTGGTGAAGAGTACGAAGGATGACAACATCTTCGGCGGCGTGGTGAACAAAGACGGCCAGCGCAACGGCCTGAAGTTCGAGGGCACCGAAGGCTGGATTTGGGTGACACGCGGCGACCTCGACGCCAGCCGGGACGAGATCATCACCACGCCGCTGCCCGCCGGCGCGGAAAAGCTGGAGGCCAGCGGCGATCACATGGCCAATTTCTTCGCCTGCGTGCGCTCGCGCCAGGACCCGGTCGCCCACGTCGAGATCGGCCATCGCTCGGCGTCGGTGTGCCACCTCGCCACCATCGCGCTGCGGCTGCGGCGCAAGCTCACCTGGGATCCGGCGCGCGAGCTGTTCACCGGCGAGGGCGCGGCCGAGGCGAACGCCCACGTCGCCCGCGAGATGCGCCGGCCCTATGACTACAGCTTCATCGGCTGACACCCGGCCCGCCGAGCCGCCGCCCCGTCCTCGGTCGGGTTGGCCGCGACGCCGTTTCCTGCAAGCGACGGCCGCTGCGCTGACCGGTGTTCCCGCCCGGGTCCGCTTGATTTCCTCCGCTGAAGACCCGGAAGCCGCCGAGCCGCCGCTCTCGCCCGCACGGCGGGAAGAAATGTTGCGGTTGATAGACGCGCATCGCCCCAGCCGTCTGGCCAGGCTGCCGGCCGGCTTCAAGCGTCGCATCGGCGCCACCCACGTGGCGGGCAAGTACCACTTCACCGCGAAGCCCTTCCTGCTCGAGGGCGCGGAGCGGCTCCTCGAACTGGGCACGCGCCTGGGCAAGTTCTGGCTCATGCCACGCGACCTCGAGCGCTCCTATCCGTTCAACCACCGGTGGGACCGCCACGACACGCTGGTCAGCCTCGCCCGGAGCGAGCCGTTTGCCCGCCTGCTCGAACTGCCCTTCGAGACGTTGATCTTCGAGGCGCATGAGCCGTGCGGCGAACGCTGGAAACAGGGCGGCCTGCCGCCATCGTTTTATGACGCCATCACTGCTGAATGGCATGACCTGACCGCACACCTCTACCGCGTCTGCCGCGACCGCGAGGTGACGATCATCCTGCAGCATTGGGAAGGCGACTGGCTGCTGCGCGGCGCCGGCAAATCATGGAACCCGCCGCCGGCGGACTGGCGGGCGCAATGTGAGCGGATGCAGCGCTGGCTGGCCGCGCGCCAGGCCGGCGTGAACCGCGCGCGCCGCGAGGCCGCCGCGGGCGCGAAATGCCGCGTGGCGCACGCCGCCGAGGTCAACCGCGTGCCCGATGCCTGGCGGGGCATTCCCACCATGACCCGCGAGGTCCTGCCGGGCGTCGAACTCGACCTGGTCTCGTACTCGGCTTACGACGGCTTGCGCGACGGCCTCACTTTGTGGCGGTGTGTCGGGGACATCCGGCGCCATGCGCGCACCGGGCCGTTGTTCGGACCGGGCGCCGTGTTCGTGGGTGAAATCGGTCTGCCGGAAAACGAACAACCGGCGCGGATCACCGAGCGCTGGGATGAGTGGCTGGGAGCGCTGCTGGCGGCAGAGGTGCCGTACATCGTGCAATGGGAATTGTTCTGCAACGAACTGAACCCCCGGCTTGCACCACCACCGCAACCGCCCATCAGGGACCCGACCCAGGTGCGCGGCTTCTGGCTGGTGAAGCCGGACGGCACGCTCAGCGAAACCGGCCGTTTCTTCCACGACCTCTGGCGGCGGGCGGATACCTGACCACCGGCCCGTGCAGGTCACAAACGCCCCTGAAGTCAGCCGTCCGGCTGAAGGTCGAACAGGGTTGGGCCCGATAAGCCCTGGGGACTTTGCGCCGGTTCCAGCGGATGCCGGGACCTCTCAATCCTCACAGAGGAGCGGCGGTCAATCTTGCTCGCTGAACAGCGCCTCAGCGAATTGTTTTGGGTCAAAGGGCTGGAGGTCGTCAGGCTGTTCGCCCACGCCGATGAACTTGATCGGCAGGCCCAGTTCCTTCTGGATGGCCACGACCATCCCGCCCTTGCTGGTGCCGTCCAGCTTGGTGACCACCAGCCCGGTAAGCGGCACGGCCTTGTGGAACTCGCGCGCCTGGTTGAGCGCGTTCATGCCGGTGGTGGCGTCGAGCACCAGCAGCACTTCGTGAGGCGCACCGGGCAATTTCTTGTCCATGACCCGGTGGACCTTTTGCAGCTCTTTCATGAGGTTGCTCTTGGTGTGCAGCCGGCCGGCCGTGTCCACGAAAAGGAACCCCGCGCCCCGCGACTGCGCGGCGGCGATGGCGTCGTGCGCCACCGCGGCGGGGTCGGCGTGGTACGCGCCCGCGACGACCGGCACGTCGAGCCGCTGGCCCCAGAGCTTGAGCTGCTCGATGGCCGCGGCGCGGAAGGTGTCGCACGCGGCCAGCACGGCGACTTCGCCCCGCGTCCGGCAGAGGTGGGCGAGCTTCGCGCAAGTGGTGGTCTTGCCGGTGCCGTTGACGCCGACGACCGACACCACGGTCAAGCCGTCCGCGGCGCGGCGCAACGCGGTGTTGTGGGCCGTGAGGCTCTTCTCCACCTCGGCCCGGGCGATGGTGAACACGTCCGTGCCGCCGCTACCCTGGGTTTCGTATGCCCGCTTCACCGAGACCACGATCTGCTGGGTCATAGCCATGCCGAGGTCGGCGCCGAGCAACACCGCCTCCAGCTCCTCGAGCGTGGCGCCGGTCAGGCGCGGCGAGCGGGTGACGATCCGCTGAATTTCGTGGACGAGCCGCGAGTGAGTCTTGGCGAGGCCGGCTTTGAGTCGCTGGAAGATACCCATGGGTCAGGCGGGCTGGGCGGCGTGGCGGGGGGCGTTCTTGAACCGCTGGTAATGTTCCCAGCCGAGTTTCACGCTGCCCAGCAGGGGCCGCCCCTTGCTCGTGCCGTGGCAGTCGGAGCCGCCGGTCACCAGCAACCCGTGCCGGCGGGCCAGCTCGAGGTAATGCGCCGCGAGGGCCTCGGAGTGCTTGGAATGCCAGCACTCGAGCCCGTCCAGGCCGGCTTCCACCAGGATGGGAATGAGGCGGTCGTGGTGATTCAAACCCGGATGCGCCATGACCGCCAACCCGCCCGCCGCGTGGATCAGTTCGATGGCCTGGCGGGCGGAGATTTTATGCTTGGGCACCCAGGCCGGGCGATGCTTCTTGAGGAAGCGCTCGAACGCTTCGTCCAGCGTGCCGCAAAAGCCGCTTTGCACCAGCGCCCGCGCCACATGCGGCCGGCCGGGGGAGCGGCAGTTGGCCAGCGCGAACACGGCCTCGGCGTGGAGCCCCACGCCGCGTTCGTTCAGCCGCGCCACCATCTCGCGAATCCGCTCCTGGCGCACCCGCTGGAACACCGCCAGTTCGCGGGTCAGACGGGGATGGGCGGGGTCCACGTAATAGCCGAGCACGTGGACCTCGAGGCCTTCGTGCTCGGCGGTGAGTTCGGTGCCGGGCACGAATTCGATACCGTGTCTCGCGCAGGCGGCCGCCGCGCGGGCGCAGCCTTCCACGGTGTCGTGATCCGTCAACGCCAGCGCCGCCAGCCCTTGCCGGTGGGCCTCGCCGGCCAGTTCTTCCGGCGACCACGTGCCGTCGGAGAAATGCGTGTGAAGATGCAGGTCGGCAAACATCGGGACGGGCGGCGGGGCGCGGCGTCAGGTCGTCAGGCGGGCGGGCCGGAGGATTTCCTTGCGCAAGCTGTCGAGGATGCCGTTCACGAACTTGCCGCTGTCGTCGGTCGAGTACTTTTTGGCGATGTCCACCGCCTCGTTGATGCTCACCACCGGCGGGATGTCCGGGCGGTGCAGCATCTCGTACACCGCCAGCCGGAGGATGTTGCGGTCCACCGCCGCCATGCGGTGGAGCGCCCAGTTTTTGGCGTGTTTTTGAATGTGAACGTCCAGCTCGTCCCGGTGCTCGAGCGTGCCGCGGATCAACGGCTCGGCAAACAGCCGCACGGCGGTTTCCTCGGCCGTCGGCGGCGGCAATTCCGCCGGCTGGTCCCGGCCGGGCCGCGCCCGGTCGCCGGCCAGCACCACGGCACGCTGCGAGTCCCAGAACCGCTCCAGAGCTTCATCCAGGTTGGCGGCCGGGTTCAAATCGTGCTGAAACAGGAATTGCACGGCACGTTCGCGCGCCTCGCGTCGCGTTCCCATACCACAAGCATGGAGAGCCGCTCCGGCCGGGGCAAAGAAAAATCGCGTCCGCCCCGCCGGTTGTGCTACGGTGCGCCGCGATGAGACGTCTTCTGCGCTTGGTGTGCTGCGCGGGGCTGGCCTTCGCGGAGTGGCCCGCCCGGACTGGCGAACCGCCCCGCCTCGACGAGGTGCTCGAGGTGGTTCGCACTCACCTGGCCGGCGGCTCCGAGGCGGAATTGAACGCCGCGGCGGTGAACGGCCTGCTCGAACAACTCCGCCCGCGTGTCTTTCTGGTCACAAACATCCCGCCCGCCGCCGCGGAGCCACCCGTTTTGCTGGCACGCACGAATCTGTTCGACGGCGCCATTGCCAGCCTGCGGGTCGGCCGCGTGGCCGGGGGGCTGGCCGAGGCCATCCGTGCCACGCTCGAAGCCTGGGGCGCCACGACGGCCTTGCAGGGGTTGGTGCTGGACCTGCGTTTCACCGAAGGCGATGACTTTGCCGCCGCCGGCCGGGTGGCGGACTTGTTCCTCGCGGAGTCGCAGGGGTTGCTCGAATGGGGGGACGAACGGTTCGCGGCCACCGCCAAGACCAACGCCCTGCCAGTGCGTCTCGCGGTGCTGGTGAATCGCGAGACCCGCGGCGCCGCCGAGGCCCTGGCCGCCGCCTTGCACGAAGTGCGGGCCGGTCTGCTCCTGGGCTCGCCCACGGCGGGTCAAGCGGCGGTCTATCGCGAGTTTCCGCTGAGCACCGGCCAGCGGCTGAAAGTGGCGGTGGCGCACGTGAAGGTCGGACCTGGCGGCAAGATCCTCGCTTTCACCGGCGTGACCCCGGACATCCAGGTGGACGTCGCACTGGCCGACGAGCGGCGTTACATCGAAGACCCGTTTTACGTTGCCGCCCCGACCGGCCCGCGCAGCAGCGCCGCCAGCCGGGCGCCCCGGCTCACCGAGGCGGACCTGGTGCGCATTCACCGCGAGGGACTCGGCCCGGCCGGGGCGCGGCCGCGCCGCGAGGAATCGCCGCCGGCGCCGCGCGTCACCGACCCCGTGCTGCAACGCGCACTGGACCTGCTCAAGGGCCTGGCCGTGTTGGAAACCCGCGAGCAGTGAATCGGGTGGGCCGGGCTTTCCAATTTGGCGGAGGCGCCTCGGCCCGGCTGCAAGCGCGTTCAGCCCGAAAACCGGACTTCGCCGAAACGCGTTGCATCCCCCTGCCCAACTTTGGTTTTCGGCTCCTGCCACAGCGCTGATTCTCATTCCCTTCGGCCAGCCGGGTCAGTTCCGGCGGCCGCAATTTGACGGCCGCAGCCATGAAACCCGGCGGGTGCAAAATGGGGAGATGGCCCTCCGCTAATCGAGCAGTTTTTCGATTGACCGCCTGTGGCGGGCTGTGCGGACATAATGGGTTTCTACGGTGACTGCACCGTTGGGGACATGCCACGTACGAGAAAAAACAGCGCGCCGCGACCGGCGCAGGTGAACAAATATGACGCCACCCAGACGGCGTTAAAGACCGCGTACGGAGCGTTTGCCGACCTCCGGCGTGAACTCTCCGACTCCCGCGCCGCGCTCGATCAACGCCGGCAGTTGCTGGAGATGTTCGCCACCTGCCAGGACTCGCAGCGGGCGTGGCTGCTGCTCGAAGATTACTTCAGCAAACTGTCCCTGGCCCGGCGCGACTTCGCCGGCACGGACTGGTGGCCGCGGCTGCTGGCGGCGACCGGCCCCGCACGGCTGGAAGAGACGGCGCTGCTGTTTTTGCGCAACAACCGGCCGCTGCCCAGCGAACTCAGTGGTTACGCAAACTTCGAACGCCTGGCGGAGATCGAGCGGGCCGAGGCCGAGCAGAAACGCATCGCCGCGCTCGAGCAATGGCTCCTGCCGCCGCGGCCCGCGCACCTGGACGCGCCGCGCGCGCACCTGCGGGTGATGGTGCGGGCGTTGCCGCTGGAGGCGGAACCGGGTCTGCACGAACTGGGGGTGCAGTTCACGCTGTTCCGGCCGCGCTCGGGCGAGAAGCCGCGCACGGCCGGCGAATTGATCGAACTCACCACCCGCGCCATGCACGAGCAGGAACTGTTCGCGCCGCGCGATTGGGAGTTTCTCTGCTGGCTGGCGGGCCTCTTCGGCACGCGCGCCATTGATGGCGAGCCGCTGCGCCTGCGCGGGCTGGACCTCCTGCAATGGCTGGCGCGCTGGGGCAATCCGCCGTGGATGGAATGGGAGGGCCGGCCGGAGAACGTGCTTTTCAACGGCCAAATGGCCGAATTCGCGCCGCATCTGGACAAGACCCGGGAGGACCTCACCTTCGTGCAGCGGCTCCGGCTGCCGGGCGGCCAGGAGCTTGATCTTCAGGAGGCGCGCTTTTTCGCGGGTCAACCGCCGCTGGTGGCGGTGAACCAGACCTTCTACTTGCTCCGCAACGCGCCCCCGCCGGACTTGCTCGCGTCGCTGGTCCAGGACGCCGGCGTGCCCGTCCGCCGGCTGAGCCATCGCCTGCTCACGCACCTGCGCAAGGCCGGTCCGCGCGACGGCACGGACTGGGACAGCCTGTGCACGGTGCACGCCGCGCGGCCGCAGTTCATCTTCGAGCTCGAGGACGAAACCGTGCGCCTGCGGTTGCTGGCGGTGAGCGAACTCGACCGCAGCCGCTGGCAATGGAACGGCCACGAATGGCAGCGCAGCGACCCGCCCGCGCGGCCCGCCGACCGGCCCGACGTGCTGGACGACCCGCGGCTGGACCAGGCCACGCAATGGCTTCGGCGGCTGGATTGGTTCACGCCGGAGCCCGGCCTGTGGGTGGGGGACGCCAACGACGGTTTCTTGAGCGCCCTGGCCACGGCCTGGCCCGACCGGCCGGAGGGCGCGGATTACTTGGCCAACCCGGCCTTCCAGCGCCTGTTCCTCCAGCCCCGCCAGCTCAAGCCCAAGATCATCGTCCAGGGCAGTGGCATTGACTGGTTTGCGGTGTCCGCAGCCTGGGAGCAGGAAGGGCTCAAGCTCACGAAAGCGGACCTCGAACGGCTGGCCACGGCCACCTCGCGGTTCGTCAAACTGCCGGACAGCGGCTGGGTGCAGCTCGACCTCGGCGCGGTGCGACAGGCCCACGAAACCATGGCGGACCTCGGCATCGAAAACCTGTCGGCCCTGCCGCAGAAAGTGGACATGGTGCAGGCCGTCCACCTGGGTGAGGAAGGGCTGACGCGCTTTGCGGACCTGCCGGAGACACGGGCCTTGCGCGAGCGGCTGGCCAGCTTCCGCGGCGTGAGCGCCGTGCCGCTGCCCGCCGAGGTCACGGCCGCGATGCGCCCGTACCAGAAGGACGGCTTCGATTTCCTGTGCCACCTGGCGCGGGTGAAGCTCGGCGGCATTCTGGCCGACGACATGGGGCTGGGCAAAACGCTGCAAACCCTGGCCTGGCTGGCGTGGCTCAAGGCGCAGCATCCCAAGAAACCCAAGCCGGTGCTGGTGATCTGCCCGGCCTCCGTCCTGCACAACTGGCGGCGCGAGGCCGGCAAGTTCACGCCCGACCTCAAGGTGCTGGTGCTCGAGAGCGGCCCGGCCCGCCACAACCTGCGCAAGCAGATCCCGCAATACGACATCATCGTCACCAATTACGCGCTGTTGCGTCGCGACCTGGAGGCGCTCAAGAAATTCCCGTTCCGCGCCGTGGTGCTGGACGAGGCCCAGTTCATCAAGAATCCCGCCGCGCAGGTCAGTCAGTCCGTCAAGCAGCTCGAAGCCGACCACCGCCTGGCCCTCACCGGTACGCCGCTTGAAAACCGCCTCCTCGACCTCTGGAGCATCGTGGACTTCGTCAACCCCGGCTACCTCGGCACCCAGCAGCAGTTCCAGGAGACCTACGAGCCCGGCGGCGAAAACGCGGAATGGAACAAACGCATCGCCCGCCGCAAGCTCTCCGCCAAGCTCCGCCCCATCATGCTCCGCCGGCTCAAGAAGCAGGTGGCGCAGGACCTGCCCGATCGCATCGAGGAGCGCCGCGACTGCGAACTGGTCGAGGACCAGCGCAAGCTCTACCTGGCCGAACTGCGCCGCAGCCGCGAGCAGGTGCTGCAAACCGTGCAGGAGCGAGGCCTGTCCCGCAGCCGGCTGCAGGTGCTGGCCGCCCTCACGCGCCTGCGCCAGATCTGCTGCCATCCGTCGCTGGTGGGCAGCGATTGCGCCTCCGGCAAGACCGAGACGCTCTTCGAACTCATTGAGCCGCTGCTCGAGGAAGGCCAGAAGGTCCTGGTCTTCAGCCAGTTTGTGCGGATGCTGCTCCTGCTCGAGGGCGAGTGCCGCAAGCGGAACATGCCCACGCACCTGCTCACCGGCGAAACCAAGGACCGCCAGGAGGTCGTGCAGGCCTTCACGAACGATCCCAACCCCTGCCTGTTCCTGTTGAGCCTGCGCGCCGCCGGCACCGGCCTCAACCTCACCACCGCCAGCTACGTGGTGCTGTACGACCCGTGGTGGAATCCGGCCGTGGAGGCGCAGGCCATTGACCGTACCCACCGCATCGGCCAGACGCGCACGGTGAACGCCTACCGGCTCATCGCGCCGGGCACGGTGGAAGAAAAGATCTGGGAGTTGCAGCAAAGCAAGGCGCAAACCATCGCCGACGTGCTGGGCGAGGAGGGCTTTGCCCGCAGCCTCACCCAGGCCGACCTCGAGTACCTCTTTGCCGAGAGCTGAGCCGGGGCGGTCCAACCGCGCGGGCGGGTAGCGGCCGGACACTGCGGGCCGGCCCCAGAAAACTGTCGCCCGGCGGGCGGGAAGTCTTTAATTCTGCGCCGTGCCCGACGCGGACCTGCGCACCCACGAAGTCGCCTTTTGCAGCCGAGTGGCCGGCTGGCTCAACGCGCTTTTTGCCGCCCATCCCGAATGGCCCTTCCGCCGCGCCGAGATCGAGGACTCCCACGCCCTGCACCGCAAACGCTCCGACCTGCGCGTTTATGGCGAGGCGCGGCGGCTCATCCTCGCCGGCGAAGTCAAGCTGCCCGGCACGCCCGAGGGGCGCACCCCCTACGCGTCCAAAGTCATGGACGACGCGGCCAACAAGGCCGACAACGCCGGCGCGGAGTTTTTCTTCACCTGGAACGTCAACCTGTTCGTGCTGTTCGACCGCAAGCTCTGGCATCGCCCGCTGCCGGAGCGGCGCGTGCAGGACTTCGAATTGGGCCTCGAGCTGGAGCGCCGCGAAGACGTCGAGCGGCCCGAAGTCGAGGCACGTCTCCAGCAGTTCCTCGCCGACCTGTTCGCCGAGTTCGCCGAGATTGTCCTGGGCCAGAAACCGGTCTGGGGCATGCGGGCCGACCAGTGGTTTGTCCGCTCCTTCGAGCACCACGTGCTCTGGCCGGTGCAACTGACCCGCGAGCACCTGTGGACGCGCGCGGCAACGGACAAAAGCTTCGACCACCACCTCCAGGAATGGCTCGCGCGCGAACAGGGCTGGTTGTTCACGCGCAGCGACCCCGGGGAGTGGCGCGACGTGCTGGACCGCGCCGCCCGCACGCTCTGTTACGTCTTCGCCAACCGCCTCATTTTCTACGAGTCGGTCCGGGCCAAGTTTGCCGAGCTTGAGCCGTTGGAAATCCCGTCAGGTCTGAAGTCAGCCGAAGCCCTCTACGACCATTTCCAAAAGGTCTTCCAGCGCGCGGTCGAGATCACGGGCGACTACGAAACGCTCTTCTACCCCTACGAAAAGGAATGGGCCGCGCCGCTGATCTTCGGCCACGCCGAGGCGGTGGACGCCTGGCGCTCGGTCATTGCCAACCTCGAGCGCCTCAACTTCAAGCTCATCCCCACCGACATCCTGGGCGGCATTTTCCGCGGGCTGATTGACCCGGCGGAGCGTCGCCGCTTCGGGCAGGTCTATACCAGCGAGGACCTGGTGGACGTGGTGAACGCCTTTTGCATCCGCGACGCCGAGGCCAACGTGCTCGACCCGGCCGCCGGCTCGGGCAGCTTCGTCGTGCGCGCCTACCATCGCAAGGCGTGGCTCAAACAGCACGCGGGCCGACGCCACCCCAGCGTCTCCCACCAGGACTGGCTGCGGCAAATCTACGCGGTGGACATCTCCCTGTTCGCCGCCCACCTGTGCACGCTCAACCTCGCCGCCCGCGACATCCGCGACGAGGAAAACTACCCCCGCGTGCGTCGCGGCAACTTCTTCGAGGTCGCCCGCGATGTGGCCAACGGCAAGCCGTTCTGCCTGTTGCCCCAGGGGCTGCGCGACGACCGCCGGCTCGGCCCGATCCAACTGCCCCCGCTGGACGCCGTGGTGGGCAACCCGCCCTACGTGCGCCAGGAGCTGATCCCCAAGCGCTCGCAGAAGAGCGTCAAGCCCATGCAGGCCAAGGAAGACCTGCTGGAGTTGTGCACCGAGTTCTGGCCCGGCCTCAAGCTCAGCGGGCGCAGCGACCTGCACTGCTACTTCTGGCCCGCCGCCGCCAAGTTCCTCAAGGAAGGCGGCTGGCTCGGTTTTCTGACCTCGTCCAGTTGGCTCGATGTCGAATACGGCTTCGCCCTGCAGGAATGGCTGCTCCGGAACTTCCGCATCCACGCCATCCTCGAAAGCAACGCCGAGCCGTGGTTCGAGGACGCCCGCGTCAAGACCTGCGCCGTCATCCTGCAACGCTGTTCCGACCCCAGGGCGCGTGCCGCGCAACTGGTGCGCTTTGTCCGGCTGGACGCCCCGCTGCGGACCATCCTGGGCGAGCGGCCCGACGAAAACGCCCGCCAGACCGCCGCCGAGGCGTTCCGCGACGCCATCCTGGCCAGCCGGAAGAACGTCACCCGTGACGGCTGGCGCGTGGTGGTCAAGCGGCAGGACGAGCTTTGGCAGGAGGGCATCCGCGCCGGGCGGCTCTTCGAGTTGCAACGCCAGCGCGACCTGGCCGACCACGTGAGGCCAGCCACCGGCAACGACGCCGAGAACGAAAATGACGAGGAAGCCGACAACGGCTACTACGACGAGCACGGCAACGGCCTTCTGCACGAGGACGCCCCGGTCTATGGCCCGCGCTACGGCGGCGGCAAGTGGGGCAAGTATCTGCGCGCGCCGGAACTGTATTTCCGCATCATGCAGCGTTACGGCGACCGCTTCGTGCCGCTGGGCGAGATCGCCACGATCCGCTTTGGGGTCAAAAGCGGCTGCGACGCCTTCTTCATGCCGCGCGACGTCACGGCGGAGTTCCTGAAAAAGTATTCGCGGCTGGAGTGGAACGAAGCGCCGCTGTTCACCGCCTGCAAGCGCGCCGAGGTCGAGTCCGGCAAGGTCAAGCTGGTGCTGGCCGGCGACGGCACGGTGCATCCGGTCGAGGCCCGCTACCTCGCCCCGGAAGTGCACAGCCTGATGAACGTGAGCCGACCCGTTATTTCGGCAAAGGAATTGGATCGGTTGATCCTGCAAGTCTCCGAGCCGATGACAGAACTGAAGGGCACATACGTGCTGAAATACCTTCGCTACGGCGAGAAAACGACCTTCGCCTCCAAGAAGAGCAAGTCCGTGCCCGTGCCGCTACGCTCGACCTGTGCCAGCCGCGAGCGTTGGTATGACTTGACCGGGACAAAGCCGGGCGCGTTCTTCTGGCCAATGGCGCAGCAATACCGTCACGTTATTCCGGCAAACCCGGAAGGGCTGATTTGCAACCACAACCTGTTCGACGTCCACCCGGTTGGCTTGTCCGAGCAGCAGACCTTGGCGCTCCAGGCGATCGTCAACTCGACCTTGGTCGCGAACTTTAAAACCTTCTTCGGCCGCTACGCCGGCACGGAGGGCAATCTCAAAACCGAGGTGGTGGACGTGAACCTCTTGGAAATCCCCGACCCGCGCCGCGCCACGCCCGCCGTGGCCCGCAAGCTCGAAGACGCCTTCGCGCGGCTTTGCCAGCGCGATACCGGACCGATGGTCGAGGAGGAGTTCATGGACTGCCATTCGATCGTGCGTGCCCGCAAGCTGGCCGAACGGCCCATCAGCCTGCCGGCGGAGTTGCGCCAGCCGGACCGCCGTGCGCTGGACCTGGCCGTGTTCGAGTTGCTGGGCGTGGCCAGCGCCCGCGAACGCGAGGCCCTCTGTGACGAGCTTTATCGCGAGACCGCCGCGCATTTCCGGCAGATTCGCCTGGTTGAAATCCAGAAGCAGGAGCAGCGCGCCCGCGCCGAGGGCCGCGAGTTCCGCACTGACGAATTGGCCGCCGACCTTTGGGACGCGCTCACGGACGAGGAGCGCCAGCCGGTAGCCGAGTGGCTGGCCGCGCAAACCGGTGGACGCGGCGCGCGCTTTGTCATTCCGGAAGGCCGGCCCAACCTGCCCGACGCCAGCGATTTTCTGGACGCGGCCACCGTGTTTTTCCGCCAGTCGGGCGGGGGCAAGCCGCTGGCGCTGCGCCTGCCTTCCCGCGCCCACGCGGAGATTGTTTTCACGCTGGCCCGACTGGGGTTGCACGGGGCGGTTCGCCTGCCCGAGCGCGAAGCCGACGCCGCCACGTTAAGGGCCGCTCTGGACGTGCGGCTGGCCGCCAATCGCCAGCGGGCGCAACAGTTGGCTCGCAGCCGCGCCAGTGACGAACGCCGCGTCAGCGATCTGGCCGGGCTGCTCGAGCACTGGCTGATCCACGGTCGCCCGCGGGAGGAACGGCGGGCCGAATACCCACCGCAGAGCTGATGCCGAAGAAGCGCAGCTCGATATGCGCGGCATCGTGCTGCGCCAAACCTGGAGCAGGATGCTCCTTTGACCGGCAGGCAGAGATGCCTGCGCTACGGCCTTGGACGGTTTTTGACCGACCGGCCCGCGCAAACTCGGTGGCACGATTATGGGACTGACGATTCATTACCAGTTGTCGGTGGCCCGGAAGCTGCCGGAGGAACAGGTGCGCGAACTGTTGGAGCGCGTGGCCGAGCGCGCCCGGGCGTTGGGCTGCGCCGACGTCGGCCCGGTGCGCAGCGCCTTCAGCGAGCCGGTCTTTGCCGGGCTGTTTGTGATGGCCGGCCGGCCGCAAGACGGGCGCTTCGGGCACATTCCGCCGCGGGCCGGCTGGGTGGTGGAGGTCTGGCCGGGCAAGGGGTGCGAGAGCGCGCATTTCGGCCTGTGCCAATATCCGCACGCCGTGCCGTGCGAATGGCACGGGCGGGAGGAATGGGTGCGCACCAGTTATCGGCGGGGCTGGCTGTTCCGCGGCTCGTGCAAGACGCAGTATGCGGCGGAGTTCGGCTGGGAGCACTTTTTGCGCTGCCACAAGCTCGTGATTGAGTTGCTGCGCTTTTGGCGGCAGTTGGGCGTGACGGTGCGAATTCAGGACGAGGGCGGCTACTGGCCGCACCGCTCGGAACGGCGGTTGCGGGAGACGTTGCGGTTGTATGACCGGTTGATGGCCGCGGTGGCCGGGGCATTCAAGGATGCGGCAGAGGCTTCGGGCACGGGCTTTGCCGTGGAAGCGCCGATTCTGGCGCGACAGGATTTTGAACGGCTGGAGGCAGAGGGGCGGGAGGTAATTTCTGACTCATAACCAGCACTCGCCGGCGTGGGTATTGGGCTGCGCCGCTTGGACAAAATGTCATCCGTGGCCGGCCGCACGCCGGCGCCAGGCGCAAAGCAGCAGCGGCGCCGCCGGCAGCGCGGTCACGCCGAAACACAGCGGGAAGTTCGCGCCCGCCGCGCAGGCGAAGAACGCCAGCGAGGTGAGGATCACCAGGAGGCTGCCCGCGACCTCCCAGCGCCACAGCGCCAGCAGGCCCAGGAGCATCAGCAAATGCCCGGCTTGTCCCAGCCACACGAAGGTGGGCGGCGTGGCCGGAAATGGCTTCACGAACCACTCGATCAGGTGTTCGACGAAGAAAGAGCCCCAAAACAGGAACAGGAGCGTCGCGAGGATGCGGCCGGTCCAGCGCAGCGCCGGCACGGCTTTCAGGTCAAAGGTCACGGTATTCATGGTTGGTGATATATTGGGCTCAAACCCGGACACCTACCCTCGCCCGGCAGCGAGCAATGTTTCGCGGATGTCCGGTGTATTTGCACACCGCATCCATAACGCCGGGCAGGAGTGGGAGGTGAATCGAAAAACCGGCCGCCAGCATCCAGCCGGTCAATGATAACCAACGCAGGAAACGTGATGCCCGCGCGACCAACGCCTCAAGGCCCGAGGCCCACCACCCAAGCCGTGCCCCGGCGCAACAACGCGCCGACCGGCTCGGGGCGCAGAGCTGCCGCGTCGTGGCCGAGAGGAGTGTGAAAGACGCGGCCACGGCCATACTCGCGCACGAAGACCATCGGGTAGTCCCGGCCGTCCACCTTGGAGCGCGCGACGGCGAGCACGCGGATGGGCGCATCGCCCTCGAGGCAGGTGTAGAGCTCGTCGGTGGTCTCAAAATCCTTCAGCCCGGCCGTTACGGGATGGTTCACGTCCACGATCCGCACCGTGAAGATTCCGTGCGGGTCGTGCTGGCGCCCGCCGTTCGGACCGTACCAGGCGCGGCCGGCCAGGTTTTTGAACTCCGGCCATTCGCCGTACCAGGCGCCGCAGGCGAAGTGGAGCAGCACCAGGCCCCCGCCGTTTTCCACGAAGCGCCGCAGGTTCTCGCGCGCGGCCGGACCGGGGCCGGGCACTTCCCAGTTCTGGAAGTGCAGCACCACGGCGGCGTAGTTGGTAAGCGCGGCCGAGTCGAGCAGGTATGGGTCCTCAATGACCGTCACGGTCAGGCGGGAGTCCTTTTCCAGGTGCGCGCGCAAGACCGGCGTGGTTTCCCGCCAGTGATGGCCGGGGTAGTCAATACCCGTGACGAGCAGGATGCGGGCGGGCTGCGAGGCAGCGGCTTCAACGAAACGTGACGGACAAGTCACCGCGGCCATCACGGCGATGGTCAGCACCAAGCCCGGCCGACGCCAGCGCCCTTTGTCTGGTTTGGTCTTCATGGTAAGGTGCCACGGCTGGGAACCGTTAGCCATAGCGTTCCCGGAGACTGGTTCAAATCATCCGGGCCCGTCCCGGTACCGGCACGGGATAGCTGCCGTCGGGACCGGGTTTGACCGGTGGGTCCATGTCGTCGCGGCAGTCCTCGGGCTTGACGTTGTAGAAGAAGTCCGAGGCCCAGATTTGCTCCCAGGTGACTTCCTTGCCGGTGTAGCAGGAAATCTGGCCCATGACCGTGGTCATGGTGCTGTCCACCAGGTAGTCGCCGTTGTTCACGGGTTTGCCGGCGCGGATGCCGGCAAAGAGCCGGTCGTGCTCGATCTGGTACGGGTCCACCTGATGCGGGTCATTGCTGGCCGCCTGCCAGCGCCAGGGATTGGCCCCGGTGATGCGGCAGGCCTTCACGTTCGCCACGCCCTTGGAGCCAAAGATCAGGCTCGAGTCCTCGTCGTAGCAGCCGGTGGTCGTGCGGCAGAAGGCATAGACGCGCACGCCGTTGGGGAATTCGTACACCACCGAGTGGTGGTCGAAGACGTCGCCGTAAATCGGCTCGACCATCGAGGAACGCCCGCCCAGGCCGTGGCACTTGACCGGGTTCAGCTCCTTCAGCGCCCAGCGCGCGCGGTCCAGGTTGTGCACCAGCGACTGCGGCACGTCGTCGCCGGACAGCCAGCGGAAGTGGTATTGTGTGCTGCACTGCCATTGCAGCTCGGTCAGTCCGGGCTTGCGCTCGGTCACGCCGTACGGCGCGCGCAGGAAGTTTTCCTCGATGCTGACGATGGCGCCGATGGCGCCGTCGTGGACGCGGCGGATGGTCTCGGCGTAACCGGGGTGGTAGCGGCTGTGCAGGCCCGAGACCATGCTCAGGCCCTTTTCGCGGGCCAGGTCGCAGGCGCGGCGCATCTGTTTCACGGTGTAAGGGTCAATGCCGTGCGGCTTTTCGACAAAGACATGCCTGCCCGCCTGAACGGCGGCCAGCGCCTGGTGCGGGTGGAACTTGGCCGCGTTGGCGATGCAGACCACGTCGCTCAGCTCGATGACCAGCTTGTAGGCGTCGAAGCCGGTGAAGCAGTGCGCGTCCGGCACCTGAACGGCGTCCGCCCGGCCCTCTTTGGCCAGCTCGGCGCGGATGTACTCGCGGGCGTTTTTGACGCGGTCCATGAAGATGTCGCCGATGGCGACCAACCGGGTACCCTTGTCGGCCTTGAGGGCCTGAGCCCCGGCGCCGGTGTTGCGGCCCCCGGCGCCGATGAGGCCCACGCGGAGCACGTCGCTCCCGGCGGCGTGGGCGAAGCGGGCCACGCTCAGCGAGGCCACGCTCATGGTGGCAGCCGCGGTGGCGGAGGTTTTCAGAAAGTTGCGGCGCGTGACCGCATTGGGAGTGGTTTCGGCATTCATGGCGATGATGTGGTGGTGATGGATGGATTTGTTCGCGATCCGGGGCAGAGGTTCAAGCCTCTTCTGCGATGCCCAGTTCCTTGAGCGTACCGCGCAACCACCCGAGGGACTTCTCGATCATCGGTCCGCCGGCGCCTTCGCACTCCATGCTCAGCACGCCGGTGTAGCCGGCGTCGCGCAGCGTGAGAAGGCATTGCTTGATGTTGTCCGCGTTGACGCCCTCGCCGAGCGGGCAGTGGCTGACAGCAATGCCCGTCATGCCCCCGCGCAGGGCTTGGGCGAGCGACTCGGAAACATCCTTGACGTGCACGTGGCTGACGCGCGGGAGGAACCGCTTGAGGAACTCCACCGGGTCCTGGCCGGCGATGTAGGTGTTGCCGGTGTCCATGTTGAGGCGCAGGTACGGGCTGTCGTTGAACGCCAGCATTTCGGCCATGCGGTCCGGGTTGGTGGTGAAATAGCCGTGCGGTTCGATGTTGACGATCACCTCGTGGGCTTCGGCCACGCGCAGGATTTGCTCGTAGCTGCGCTTCATTTGGGCCATCGCCTCGGGGTCGTTCAAACCTTCCGGCGCGTGGAGCCCGTCGGTGGTGTCCACGCACGGGCAGCCGGCCTGCGCCGCCCAGGCAATGGCTTTCATCACATACGGTACCCCGCGCAACGGGCCGTCCTCCTGCGACAGCGGGAACGCGGCGTCCACTTGGGAAAACTGCACGCCGTACTTGTCCATTTTCCGGCGGAGCAGCACGGGATCTTCATAAAGCGCGACGTGCGGCTGGTAGCCCAGACCGTGGATCCAACTCACGCCGTCAATGAGGCCGCACTCGATGTAGTGAACGCCGTTGCGCCGGGCCCATTCGAGGCATTTCTCGAAAGACCAGTAGGCCGAGTTGAAGGCGTCGGTGTGGAAGCCAATTTTCATGGACCAGTTTTCAGGGATGTCGGTTTGTGGTGCATGCTGACGCTTGGACGGCACGCCGAGCACCCGCTTCAGCCGCCACGCCAGCCCGGGCGGAAACAGGCACGGCGGCAGACACGGGGTCGCTTTGCACGAATCGCCGTCGCGCGAAGACCGACCGGTGTGGCACGGTTTTCAATGGGTGTCTGCGGTCGCCACAGCCGAACTCATTGCCGCACGCGGTAGAACTGGCGATTGCCTTCGACGGGAATTTCAACCCCGGACACCACGCCGGGAACTTCAGTCCAGGGGCCGGTGCTCTCGGGCGCGCTCTCCAACTTGCCGCCACCGGTCCAGGTGAGCGCGACCTTCTGTCCGGTGAGGCTGATCGAAATCCGCGGCGCTTCCGCCAACGGCTCGAAGTAAAATGTCCCCGCCGCGTAACGGTTCACCGGACCGACATCCTGCGTGTCGGGGAACTGGCCGGCGGCGCCATAGCGGCCAGAGCCAACAAAGAGCAAAGACCCCCCGCTGAACACCTGCATTTCGGACAGGTTCGCCGCGTTGTCGAAGTACCGTTCGTCCGAGCCGTAGCCCGATGCGGCAATGACGCCCTTGAACCCGACCGGCAGGACGAGCGGCTGGGGCAGCGGTTTGAAGCGGCTGCTGTCCCGCAGGGCGCCCGGGGCTTCGGGGGTGAATTCCACCGTCGCGAGCGCCTGCCGGTTCTCGCGGTCGTAGAGCACGGCGGTTAGGGACAGCAACAGCCCGTCCGCGAAGTCGTCATAGACACCAAGTTCTGTCACCCGCACCGGTCGGGCCACGTCGAAATCCAATCCGAGCGATCCGCCGTACATCCCGGCGGCGGCCAACCCGGTGGGCACAACGTACGCGACGCCCGGCTGGCGGGGGTTGGGGGTGGAACGGACCAGGTTTGAATCCGCGCTTTCCTGGCCGCCTTCGGCCACCGCACGGATGAGGTAGAACACCTCAACGCCGTTTTGGAGACCCGTGTCGCGGTAGTTGGTCTCAGTGGTTTCTGCCACTTGCGTGAATGGCCCGGCGGCATCCGTCGCGCGCAGCACGGGATATTTCACGGCAGGCAAAGGTTTAGTGATTGCTGACCAGAACAGCGTGACGGCCGCGTCCTCGTACGGCACCACCACGTTCAAGGTGGGAGTGCCTGGGTGCTCGGGCGGCAGCACTTCGTACTCGAAGGTGCCGGCCGCAAACCGCGCCGCCGGCCCGCCATCCGGGACATCCGGAAACGCGCCGGCCGTGAGGCCGTAACGGCTGGACCCGACGAAACGGATCGAGCCGTTCCCGTCGTTCAGGGCCCAAGTGATCAGATTGGTATCTCCGTTAGAATTGAGCAGTCTTTCCTCGGCGCCGTAGCCGTCCGCCTGCATCACGCCTTTGAAACCCGCCTCGAGTCGGAGCGGAGGTTCCAGCGGCTTGAACCGCATGCCATCGATGAGTTCTCCTTCGCCAGGTCCAAACGCCACTTCCGCGACCACCTCCCGGGTTTCCCGATTGTAGATCCGGGCGGTGAGGGGCAGCTTCAAGCCATCCGCGCCGTCGTCGAAGACGCCCAGTCGTTTGACGACGATCGGATTGTCCAGGTCGAAATCGAGGCCGAGCGAACCGCCAAACGCCTGATTGCCGCCGGCGGCCGGAGTGAAATAGGCGATTTGGTGATTCTCCGGGAGGACATAGGGCGCGGTGCATTTCACGTCCGAATCCGGGCCCACCCTGCCGTTGGCCGCGACGGCGCGAACAACGTAACAGAGTTCAATCCCGTTCACTAATCCGGTGTCCACGTGATTCGTGCCCTGCACCTCGGCGATCTGGGTGAACGGACCTTCGCGTTCGGCCCCGCGCAACACCAGGTATTTGGAGGCGGGCAGGGGTGCAGTCACAGGCGTCCAAGTGATGGTCACCTGACGGTCACCGGGTTTGAGGGTCACGATCGTTTTGCCGGGCAGCAGCGGCGGCGTGGTCTGGAACTCAAAGGTGCCGGCGGCGTAGCGCGCGGCTGGCCCACCATCAACCACGTTCGGGAACAAACCTGCGGTGAGCCCGTATCGGCTGGAACCCACAAAAGCCAGGGAGCCGCCGCCGTCCTGCGTGGTCCAGACAATGTTGTTGGGGTCATTGAGCCGGTTACGAAGCCGCTCTCCGGCACCGTAACCTTCGGCGGTGATCGTGCCTTGAAAGCCAACCTCCAACCTGAGGGGAGTCGGTAGCGCCTTGAACCGGCTCCCGCCCACCAATTCGCCGGGATCCTCGGGCGTGAACTCAATCGCTGCCAGCTCGGTCTGAGTCTCGCGGTCCCAAAGTCGGGCGGTGATGGGCAAATGCAAGCCGTCCGATCCATCGTCAAACACGCCCAGTTTTGTGATGAAGACCGGGTTGTTGACGTCGAAATCCATGCCAAGCACACCGCCGAAGGCCTGGTTGCCCGGCGTCCCCGCGGGCACCACGTAGGCAATGACGGTGTCTTGGGCCAGCAATGGCCTGATGTTCACCGACATCACGGCCAAGCCGGAGACAGCGGCCAAGTGGAACAACTGTGTCCAGGAACAATTCGCGGTCGGAACTGGGTGTTTCATTTTCCGAGATGATCAGGGGTTCATGGGTTTGTGCGGCAGAAATCCGGAATTCACAAAGGATTATTCGGGGGTGGCTGATCGGTGTCCCAGCCTTCAAAGCTGTGATTGAGCCACCAGTCCGTTTCCTTCGGGTTGCCGGGCAGGCGTCGGGCGCTGTTGTCGGCCATGACCACGTTCATGCTATTTTCGTGCGGCATGTTCTGTGCCCGGTGATAGGGTATTTCCCAAATCAGCACCGCCTTGCTGGGATTCTTCACGTCAGTGGCCTTGCGCCCGCTGATGGGCTTCTCGCCATAGGCCTGCTTCCACGGGTCGTAATACATGTGCGACCACACATAGCTGACGCCGTCATTGTCGAAGAAAAAGTCCCGGCCGAAGTTGTCGTCATTCGAGCCCTTGACCACGATCCGGGCCTTGAGGCCGGACGGGCACGCGTACAGACCCGGAGCCGGGCGGTGTCGGGTGCGCTCCGTGGTCTTGGGTTTGACCGTGTTGGTGCCGAGGTACGGCTCAAACATCTCTGGCATCCATTTCTCCCCGATTTTGTAGCTTTGGCCCCAGGCCTTGCCCCAGTTGAGCATGCGCGGGATGTGGTCGTTGAAGTCGTTGCCGTAAAGGGTCGAGGCCAGCCCCATCTGCTTGTTGTTGTTCAGGCAGAAGGCGCGGTTGGCTTTGCCCCGGGCGCGCGCCAGCGCGGGCAAGAGCATGCCGGCCAGGATGGCAATGATGGCAATAACCACCAGCAGCTCGATCAGCGTGAAGCCACCGCGCGCCCGCGCCGGCGATCGGTGCCGGACCCGGCGGTCGCCGCGCCGGAAAACTGCCGTGCCCCATGACAGCTTCGCTTTGAGTCGGAACATACTCTTTGGTATAGTTTGGGGCCGATGCCGTGCCGGGTGGCCGTGAGCAGGAGTCAGGCGGGTGCCGGTTCCGGCTTGAAACCGAGGATTTCCTTCAACCCGGCGAGTGTCCGCGCTTCCTCGGCGGGTGAGCAGATCTCGGGTTCGAACAGCGCCCGCAGTTTGATGCCTTCCATCGTGGCCAGCATCAGGTTGACCGCCTGCTCGGGGTCGGCCGCCTGCACCACGCCGGCCAGTGCCGCGGCCTTCACCAGACCGATGTAGAACTCCCGCACGCTGTCGTAAAACTGCTGCCAACTGCGCCGCAGCTCGGCGTCGTGGACCGCCCAGGTGAAGATTTCCATGGTAAACACGCGGTTGGCCTGATCCGTGAGGCAGGTTCGCACCGCCACGCGCAGCGTGTGTTCGAGGCGGTCGCCGGGATCACTGATGCCCGCGAGCGCGTCATTGATCCGCCGCTGATAAGTCCGGTAGTAATGCGCGCACGCCGCGTGGATCAGCTCGCGCTTCGAGTTGAAATGCCAGTACAGACTGCCCTTGGTGACGCCGGCGTGCGCCGCAATCTCGTCCAAGTTCACGCCGTCAAATCCCTTTTCCGCGAACAAGGCAAACGCGCTGGCGGCCAGTTCCGCCGGCATGCTGCGGGCCGCGGACGGGCGGCGCATTGGAGGGCTGGCTTTCAACGCGCCCAAAATACTGACGGGTATGGTCCTGTCAACCGGATTCTGGCCGGAGGTCGAACAGGCTCGGTCGGAGCAACCGACGCCGAAGTTGCCGCCACCAAACCCACCCTGCGGTGGACCTGGGCGGATGTTGACCGCGGTGGCCCGACGGTTGACCTGCCGGTCGCCCCGGCTATACATACCGTGAACGCCGGTTCATGATGGGCAAGCCGCCGGTCATAGACGTCGAAGTCGTGTCGGACACCGCAGGGCCGCGCGAAGAACGCGCGCAACCCGCTGGCGCCAAAGCGCCGGTGCATCCGTTGGCGGCGCTGATCCTGCTCGTGGTGGACAACCTCTGGAACGTGGCCGACTGGGCGGTGGTGACGTGGGTGGTGACGATTCCGGCGGCCTTTCTGTCCGTTTTCGTGCCCACGCTGATTTTGCATCGCCACAGCCTGGGACAACCGCGCGCGAAGGCGCTGGGCTGGGCCACGTTGCTGGGGGCCATCGCCGCGGTGCCGTTCTCGGTCGGCGGTACGGCCATCGGTGCGGGCCTGCTGGCCTGGCTGGGCATTCAGCGGCTGGGCAACCGGCCACATTGATTCCGGACCCCCGGTACTGGCGGCCGAAAAACTGGGATGGATAAGCGGCGCCCGCACTAGTCTGATTCTTCAGACCACGGACGTGAACCTCGGCACCTGAGACATTCCTCACTGGCACGCGACGGAATACGCGCTACTCTCTGCGGCTGTTTCGAGTCATGAGCAAAATCCCGCATCTGCCGGTCCTGCGGTTGGGCCGCACCTACGAAAGCTTGGAAAAAATCGAGGTGAAAGATCACCGCACCGGCGAGGTCAAAGCGGTGGTCTCACAGGTCAATGGCGGCCTGGTGCGCCGCGACCTCGCAAAGCTTGCCACCAGCCGCGCTGCGCTGAAGCCCTTCACCGTGGCGCAACTTCTCACTCAATCCCGCAAGGCCGGCGAACTGTTTCTGAACGGCACGCTACCGCTGGGGGACCAGGGTCACACCCAGTCGGCCGAGGAGTATGTGGCCACACTCAGCGCCACCAGCGGGCTACCGCATGTGATGGTCCGGCGCAACATGGCCAAGATTCACGACGCGCTGACAAATCTGCCGACCGTACTCAACGGCCTGTCGCGCGGTCTGGATCTGGCTATCCTGGATCGTGGCTACGGCGAGCAGTTCGGCACGCGGCTAAGCTTTGTGCCCACCGCGCAGGCGCTGGGGCTCGTCATGCCCAGCAATTCCCCGGCGGTGAATTCGCTCTGGCTGCCCGCCATCGCGCTCAAGACGCCGGTGGTTATCAAGCCCGGCAAGGAGGAACCGTGGACGCCGTACCGGCTCATCCAGGCCTTCATCGCAGCGGGTGTGCCGGCCGCGGCCTTCGGCTTTTATCCCACGGACCACGATGGCGCGGCCACGATCCTGAACCAGTGCGGACGCGCGCTCATCTTTGGTGACCAGTCCACCACCGTGCAGTACGCAAACAATCCGGCCATTCAAATTCACGGGCCGGGCTGGAGCAAAATCCTCATCGGGGAGGACTGCATTGAGAACTGGCGGGATTACCTGGACGTGTTGGTCCACTCGATCAGCGAAAACGGCGGGCGCTCGTGCATCAACGCCAGTGCCGTCGTGGTGCCGCGGCATGGCGCGGAGATCGCCGAGGCGCTGGCGCGCGAACTGGGCCCCGTACAGCCGACGCGGCCCGACGACCCCGCGGCGCGGTTGAGCGGCTTTGCGAATCCGAAGATGGCCGAGTTCATTGACGCGCAGATTGAGGAAGGATTGAAAACTCCCGGCGCGGAGGATGTGACCGCCCGGTACCGCGGCGGGCCGCGCCGGGTGGAGTTTGAAGGCGGGGTCTATTTGCGCCCCACCATCGTTCGGTGCGATAGCTTCGACCACCCGCTGGCGAACCGCGAATTCCTCTGCCCGTACGCCAGCGTGGTGGAAATGCCGCAAAGCGAGATGCTGGCGCGGATCGGCTACACTCTGGCCTGCACCGCCATCACTCGGGATCCGGCCTTCATCGAGCAACTGGAGGAGTACCCAAAGATTGACCGGCTGAACATCGGCCCCGTCTCAACGATGAAGATTTCCTGGGACCAGCCGCACGAGGGCAATCTGTTCGAATTTTTGTGGAAACGCCGGTCCATCGAGCGGGCCTGGTGATGCCGCCGTGGTGAGGGGCGCTGCTGACCGGGCGCAAAGTCATGCGGCGATCTGAGGCGCCGCCATGCGGAGCAAATCAGGGCTTCGTCGCGGGGCCCTTGGACGGGCCGGGTGCCCACAGCGGCAGCAGCAAGGTCACCGTCGTGCCCTGGCCGGGGGCCGTCTGCACGACCAGCGCCCCGCTGTTCAGGAGGATCAGGCGCTTGACGAAGCTCAGGCCCAGACCGCGGCGGCGCGGCGTTTCCGCGGCCGGCGGCCGGGTTTCCAAGAGCCGCTCCAACACCTCGACGGGCATGCCCGGTCCGGAGTCCGACACGCGGAAACCGAGCAGCGGTGCGTGAGCATCGAAGTCGGCGGCCTTGAGCAGCCGGTTTTCGGTGACACCGGATTGCTTGAGCACCGCGGCCAGATCGGGGAACGGCTGCACACCGACCTGGACGGCGGTACTGGGCGCCGCCGCCTGAAGGGCGTTCAAGGCCAGGTTGAGCAGCATCTGGATCACGTCTGTGCCGTGGGCGCGGATTTCCAGGTCTTCCGGCAGGAAGGCGAAATTCAGGCGGCGATCGGTGAGGGCGGGGTAGGCCTGGAGGAGTTCCCGCAAATCCAGCAGCAGCCGGTTGGCGCTGGCGCGGTTGGACTCGACGCGGCTCTGGCGCAGCAGGCTCAGGTAGCGTTGGACCACCTCGGCGACGTTGTCCGCCTGCTTGGCCACGGCGTGCAGCCGCTCGCTGAAGGCCTTCATGGCCTTGCCCTCGAGGGTGGTGGTCTCGCGCAACTGACGGGTGAGCAGGGAGGTCAGGCCCACGATAACCGTCAGCGGCTTGTTGATGTCGTGCAGCACCCCGCTGTAAATCTCGGTCTGGGCGGTGAGGCGTTCTTCGCGCCGGCGCAACTCGTCCAATTCGCGTTGGAGTGCGTGGGCCTCGGCCAGGCTGGCGGTGCGACGCTCGGCTTCGATGCGTCGCTCGATGAGCCGTGCCACGGCGGCGCGCAAGGTGACCAAATCGCACGGTTTGGCGAGATATTCGGCGGCGCCCAGCCGCAGCGCATCTTGCGCGGACTCGAGGGCGGCGTAGCCGGTGAGGAGCATGACCTCGATTTCCGGATATTGGAGTTTGATGCGTTCGAGGGCCTCAATGCCGGACATGCCCGCCATGCAAAGATCCAGGACGGCGGCATCCACGCGCTCGCGTCCCACGGCCTCGAGGGCTTCATAGCCGTCGCTGGCCACCACCACCCGGTAGTCGGTTTCAAAGATGTGCCGCAGTGCCTCCCGGGGGCCCTCCTCGTCGTCAACAATCAGGAGGGTGCGCCGCACAGCCCGGCCACCGTCAAGGGGGCTGGGCGGTGAAATGGGTTCGCTGACGTCTTGGTAAACCATACTATTGACGGGTTCGGGTCAACCGGACCGGTTCATTGACCGATTAACTAACCCAATCCAAGTCAGGTGGGAAGCAAAAAAATCCCCAACTCCCCCACAAACGGACTAAACCCCTGACAGGATTTTCTCCCACAGCCGGTCGTTCAACAGCACTCGCTTGAGGAATTCCTCTTCGTTGGGCTTCGGCGGGCCTGCGGGCGGCTGGATCGGGAGGTTGATGAGGAGCTTCATGCCGCTGCCCACCGGCCTGGTTTCCAAGCGGATCCGCCCGTTGTGGTGATGGACGATGAAGTAACAGGCCATCAACCGAATGCCCGACTGGCGGGGATCGCCCGAGCGGGCGTAAAAAGGATCAAACAAAGCCCGTAAGGAATCCCCCGACACCCCGGGTCCGTTATCCTCGAAAGTCAGTTCAACCTCGTCCGGCGCGCCGCCGGCGCCTTTGACCAGCCGGGCGGAAAGCCAGAAACAGCCCCCTTCGGGTAGCGTGGTCACCTCCTCCTCGAAGAGGAAATCAAAGAGTTTTTCCAGCCGGGCCTTATCCGCCACCAGGGGGGGCAGGTCTTCGGGGATTTGCAGGTTGGTGGCCAGCGAACGGGCGGCGAACTGAGGCTGCGCCGCCGCAAACCGGTCTTTCACCAGTTGGGGCAGGGAAATTCCCGGCGTGAAGAGCACGGCGGCGGGCTCGGCGGCATCGTTAAGGAATTGGAGCATCCCGGTGATCCGCTCCACCTGCGCCCGCGCGTGCTGGTAGAAGTTGTGCCAGAAACGCGGGTTGCGGACCTGGTCGGTGGCCAGGGTTTCCTCCTCGAGCCGGCGCGGCGCGAGGTCCAGAAAGGTCTGCACCGCTACCAGGGCGTTGCGCACGTAATGGCCCAGGCCCGAGGCGGCTACGCCGAGACTGATGACGCGATCCCGGATCACCAGGTCGTGCAGCACGGACAGTTTTTCGCGCAGGAGCTGATCACGCTCGTTCTGAACGATGTAGAATTCGAGGGCGCGCTTGAGCGTGGCTTCAAGGTCGCGCGGTTCCCAAGGTTTGGTGATGTACTTGTAAATGGCGCCGGTGTTGACCGCCTGGATGGCGGACTCGAGGTCGGCGTAGGCGGTGACGAGGATGCGGACGGCGCGGGGCGCGATCTGACGCGCGCGTTCGAGCAGTTCGGTGCCGTTACCGCCGGGCATGCGCTGATCGGTGAGCAGCAGGCCCAGCTCGTGCGCGTGCGCCTGCACGAGCTTCAGGCCCTCGGCCACGTTGCGGGCGGTGAGGATGCGGAACTGGTCGCCAAAGGCGCGCGAGAAATATTTCAGCGACAACTCCTCGTCGTCCACATACAGGACCAGGTAGCGTTGGTAATCGTAGGTCGTTTGCATAGCTCGGCAGATTTCAGGCGGCGGCTTGGAGGGTGGCCTCGCAGGCCGGGCTCGCGGGCTCCCGCGCCACCGAGGCCTCGCGCCGCGGCAATTCGATGGTGAACTGACAATATTCTCCGGGGCGGCTGTCCACACTGATCCGGCCGCCGTGCTGCTGGACGATGCGGTAACAGATGCTCAAACCCAGACCGATGCCTTCCCCGACTTCCTTGGTCGTGAAGAACGGCTCGAAGAGCTTGTCCAGGTGCTCCGGCCGCACACCCGGACCGTTGTCCCGAACGATCAGATAGTCCATGCCGTTGCGGGTGCCGCTTTCGATGCGCACGCAGGGTTCTCCGCTGGTGTATTGCTTGCGCTTGACGGCGTAGATCGAGTTCTGGAGCAGGTTCAACAGGACATGCACCATCTGGTTCCGGTTGGCGAAGATGGTGTGTCCCGGCGCCAGGTTCTGTTCGAGCCGCACACCGCCGCGCAGCTCCTGCCGCAGGAAGCGCAACGCCACGGCGACCAACCCCTCCACGCTGACCCCGTCGCGCTGGGTGGGGTCCGGATGGGCGAATGTGCGGAGGTCGCCCACGATGCCCTGCACCCGTGCCAGGCCGTCCTCGACGTCGGTGAGGACCTCGTTGAAGAGCGGGCGCTGGGACTCGGGCAGTTGGGGCAGGCGGCTCCGCAGGCAATGAAGGCCGGTCTTGAGGAAATTGAGCGGGTTGCTGACCTCGTGCATCAGGCCCGCGCTTAGGCGGCCGAGAGCCGCCATCTTTTCGGCGCTTACCAACTGGGTCTCGGTCTCCTTGAGCTGGGCGAGCGTGGATTCGAGCACCTGGTTCTGCCGGGCCAGTTGGCGTTGCAGCCGCGAGCCGGTTACGAGGTTCCGGAGCCGCACCCGCAGTTCGGTCAAGGAAAACGGCTTGGTGAGAAAATCACTGGCACCGGCGTCCAGGGCGGCCAGTTTGGTTTCCTCGTCCGCGCGGGCGGTGATGAGCAGCACCGGGATGGCCTTGGTGGGCGTGCCCTGGCGCAACTGGCGGCACACACTCAGGCCGTCGGCGCCGGGCATCATCATGTCGCACAGCACGGCGTCCGGAAGGTATTGCCGGGCCAGGGCGAGGGTTTGCTCGCCGTCCACCGCCTCGATCACCCGGTATTCCTCCGCCAGTTGCGTGTGCAGGAAGCGCAGCATGTCCGGCTCGTCGTCGGCCACCAGGATTTGTGGCAGATTGCGGTTGTCGGCCAGCGGCGGGGGGGGGCGGACCGCGTCATGCAGGAGACTGAAGGTGGGCAGCAACTCGGCCCGCCGGTAAAGGCCCTGGAGCCACTGGGTGTCCGGTGAGGGCGGCGTCCCGTCGGTTTTGGCATCCGCCGCCTGTGTGACAGTCGAACCGGCGGGCGCCGGCGGTTGCGCCTCGGTACCCGCAGACGGAACCAGGTAGGGCAGATGCACCGTGAAGTGGGTGCCCAAGCCCAGTTCGCTCTCCACTTCGACCCGGCCCTGCTGGATTTCGGTCAGTTCTTTCACCAGCGCCAGGCCGATGCCGGTGCCTTGATATTTCCGCTGGGCGGAGACGTCACCCTGCCAGAACCGCTGGAACACGAAGGGCTGTTTCTCCGGCGCGATGCCCATGCCGTTGTCACTGACGCGCAGGCGCAGTTCGTGGTTGTCGCGGCTGCAGGTGATGTCCACCCGGCCGCCGGCGGGCGTGAATTTCAGCGCGTTGAACACCAGGTTCAGCAGGATTTTTTCCAGCTTGTCGAGGTCGGCGAGTACGGTGCCCACGTCGTCCGCGACCTGCACGTTGATCCGGATGTGGCGGTCTTCCGCCACGTTGCGGACGGCGCTGACCAGGCCGTTCAGGAATTCCTTCATCGCAATGGGCTCGCGGGTGACCTCCATGGTGCCCGATTCCAACCGTACCAGGTCCAGCAGATCGTTGATCAGGCGCAGCAGGCGCAGTCCATTGGCGTGCATGCTCTGGAGGTGCTTGAAGATGGTGGCGTCCTGCCGGACCCGCCGGTCGTTGAGGAGGCTTTCCAAAGGCGCCAGCAGCAGGGTCAGCGGCGTGCGCAACTCGTGGCTGATGTTCGCGAAGAACCGGTTCTTGACGCGGTCCAGCTCGAGCAGCTTGCGATTGGCCTCCTCGGCGGCGCGACGGCTTCGGTCGAGTTGGTGCCGGGAGAGGAATTCGCGAAACGCGAGCTGGTTGAACACCCGGTTGCCGGCCACGACGATGATGCCGGTGAGGACCAGGAAATACAGGTTGGAAGCCATGGCCGGGAACAACTCGTTGGGCCATTCGGCCAGCAGGTACAGGCCGATGACCCAGGTGACGGACATCAGACTGTCCCGGAAATTCCAATGGCCGACCGCGCTCAGCGCCACCAGGATGAGGTTCAACCCGGCGTAGTAGGGCGAGAAGTTGAGGAAGCCACTCTGGTATTCGGAGTCTGCGTCCACGATGCCATTGTTGATGAGGTAGATCATCAGACTCATGCACGCCGCCGGCAGGATCACGATCAACTGCTGGAGCATCCGGTAATAGCCGACCGTGAAGTTGAGGTAGTGCAGGGCGAGCACTCCGCCGACCAGCAGCGAGCACAACGCACGCAGCCCGAGGAACATGGCATCGAAGTGGCCGAACACCAACCGGTCCAGTACCGCGCCCACGGGCATGAGCACGATCACCAACGCGCAGGCCAGCTTGCCGGTGCGAATGCGCACCTCGCGCTCGTTCGCCTGCCAGGCGGCGCGAAACTCCGGGTCCCCGTCGTGGTCCACGGGGTGCGGGTTGGTGGTGTCAGGGTTCACGCGGCTTCCGGACTTCGATGAAGATATTGACACCGGTGGGATCAGATTCAACCCGGCAGTTGTCCGGCTCCGACTGTTCCGGGGCCAGTTCCTGAAGTTGCGCGAGCGTGCGGTAGATCAGATGCCATTCCAAGATCAGGTCCATGCTGTTGCGATTCGGGTTGGAGGCGTCCACGTTTGTCGCAATTAGCAGGCCCTCCGGTGCCAGCAGCTCGTAGAAATAGGTCATCAACCGCTTGCAGATGCGGTCGGACAGGTAGTCAAACAGCCCCGCGCAATAGATAAGGTCGTACCCGCGGGCCACCGAGGCATCCGGGGCGCGCCCGGAGTCCTTGAGGATTTGATGCACGGAACGTTTCTCGAAGGTCAGCCCGGTCTGGCGGTGGTGCAGTTCGCGGATTTCACCCAGGACCCGGCGCACGTAGTCCAGGGTCTCGTCGTTGAAATCCAGCAGCACCAGGTCCGCCTGATCTGCCACCGGGCTCTGGGCCAGGAAACGCTGTACTTCACCCGCCGGCCCGCAGCCGAGATTAAGCACGCGGGCCCGGCGCCCCTGGCCCGCCACCCGTTTGACCTCGGATTCCAGCCGTTCCGCCAGGAAAGTGACCCGGTTGCGATGCGCCTGTGCGGACGGCTGGGCCAGCAGCCAGACGTTCAGCACTTTGGCAAACAGGGAGCCGCCCAGGAACGGGTCGCCCAGGATCATGTTCACCATCTCGTAATCGCCGGCGTAGCCCAGCGGTTTCTGGTACGTCCGGTAGGCGAACGGCGCCGAAAGCACAAACGGGTGCAATTGCCGCTTCACGTAAGTGCGGTGGAGCGGCAGGAGTTCCTCGGAGACGGTGTTGGCGACCTCCTCGAAGCGGAAGAACAGCCGGTCAATGGCCGGCAGCACCTCCGGCCGCAACTGCTCGATCACCTCGCGCTCCAGCAGGCTGCGGTCGGTGTTGGGACAGGACCGGATGCCCAGCTCGATCCGCTCTAGCCAGCGGCGCAGGTCCAGGAAGAAGCTGCCAACGTCGGCGACCACCACCTTGTAGGCCGGGAGGATTTGCTGGACGCGCTGCCACTCGCTCTGGAACGCGTTGAATTCACCCAGGAGCCGCGTGTGCTCGTTGATCGGCAGGAAGATGTCGGCGTCCACCCACCCCTCGTCCAGACTCACGTCGCAGACGAGCATGAGCCCGGTGTTCACCAGACCCTGGACCACCGCGCGGCCCGAATAAACCAGGCGGTCCGTCATGAACACCTGGAAACTGTCCAGGACTTCGGATGCCTGGACGATGCTGTACGGGTTGTAAACCTCGAACACCGCTTCATCGCGGGTGAGTCGCAGCAAAGTGCCCCGCGCCTCTCCACCCTGGCTGTTGCGAAACAGAACCAAGGACTCGCCTTCGCCCGTCGGTGAGATGACCGGTCTGTTTTCCATCGCCTATCCCTACCCTCCGGCAACCTGGCCGTCCGCGCGTCTGACCTCCGGCCCGATTCCCCAGTTGTTACCCAACCCTGCGGCTGTTGCTTGTGCTTTCGCCAGCGTTCTGCTATCCCCCCGTGTCGGACGGCGTGACGGCATGGGGTGACGCCCGAACCCTGATAAGGGCGTCAAAATATATTCACCGCGCCCAACATCGGCGTTCATTAACATCAATAACATGACCAAAGTCAACTCCCGGGGTTTAACTTCTCAAAAACGTTGCTGGCCCGGCGTGCGCACCCCGCCCTTCCGCCAGCGCCCCGACCCGCGCCCACCTCGGGCGCAAATTGCCTGGCTGCTCCTGCCGGCGCTGGCCCTGCCGGTGGCGGCGGAGGGTTTCCGCAACCCCACCATCGGCACCTTCGGCTTGGGACGTTCCGGCGGCCGAATCGCTCACGTGGACGATGCCAGCGCCGTGCAACACAATCCGGCGAACCTGACCGACCTGCAAGCCCCCGAACTGGCTTACGAACAGGGTTTCGTTTACGCCAGCGTGGATTACACCTCCCCGCAGGGCGCCACCGCTGAGACGCGCGAACCGTGGAAGTTCCTCCCTGCCGCTTTCGCTGCCTGGCCCTTGGCTGAGTCCCGCTGGGCACTGGGCCTGGGGGTGACCTCGCCCTTCGGCCTGTCCACCGAATGGCCCGAAGACGGCTACTTCCGGTACCTGGCGCCGCACTTCGCCGAACTGATCACCCTCAACGTAAACCCCTCGGTGGCCTGGCGCGTCCGTGACAATTTGTCGCTGGGTGCCGGTCTCGATGTAATGTGGTCCCAACTCTCCCTTGAGCAGGCCTACCCTTGGGGCCTGGTCATCGGCAACCCCGCCGCCCCGGACGGCCTCCTCGAAGCCAAGGGCGACGGCGTGGGCGTGAGCGGCAACTTCGGCGTGACCTGGGAATTTGTGCCGGGGCACCGCCTGGCAGCGGTGTGCCGCGCGCCGATGGACGTGGATTACTCCGGCACGTTCCGCGCCAGCGAGATTCCGGCGGCGCTTGCGCCGTTGATCCCCGCCGTGAGCGATTTCGACAGCACTGTGGCCTTTCCCACCATGGTTCAGGTGGGCTACGGCGTCCGCCTCGGGGACGCCTGGCGGATCGAGGCCGACGCGGAGTGGATCGAGTTCTCCCGGTTCGCATCGTTGCCAATCAAAGCCGGCGCCACGCTGCCCGGCGTGGCCACCAGTGTACCGCAAAACTGGGACGACACCTTCACCGCCGGCATCGCGGCCGGCTGGCAGTTCCATCGGGACTGGAACCTGCGCTTCGGCTACCAGTACTTCCAAAGCCCCATCCCGGACGAGACCTACTCGCCCACAATTCCCGACGCCGACCAGAACGTGCTCACCGTCGGCTTGAGCTGGCGCCGCGGCCATCACGGCCTGGCGGTGGCCTACGGGGCGGTCCTTTACGACGAGCGGAACATTCGGAACAACGTCAACCCGGCCTTCAACGGCGATTACGAGATCACCGTCCACCTCATCAGCGCCAGCTATCGCTACTCGTTCTAGCCGCTGGCGGGATACCGGGACACCCTGGGTTTGCCCGGCTTGGTGAGCGTGTCCGTCCGCCGGCGTGTTGAATCCAAAAGCCAAGTTGGCCGGGCACAGGGCGTCCCGCCTCCCCGGCTTCGGTTTTCGGATTGAAAGACTTGATTGCTGGTTCGGCGCCGCGTGGCCACCCCGCAGGTTCACGGGACCTCGGGCTGGTTGACCGACTCGTCCGGGAAGAACAGGTCGTCCTCGGCGATGTCCGGGATGCCCACCACCAGCACGCGCATCCGGCCTTTCGCGCCATGCACCACGCCGGGCGGGATGTGGACGATCGAGCCGCGCCGCACCGCGTGCGCAACGTCGTCCAAGATCACCACGCCGTCGCCTTCGAGCACGTAGTACAGCTCGGTGCTACGCCGGTGGTAATGCGGCCGGGCGCCGTCAATGTCCACCGCGTGCGCCCAGGCGGCCAGACCACGGGCGGCGTCCTCGCGGCTCAACAGCCGGTGACGCCATCCACACGTGCTGCGCTCGCGCGGCGCGGTGTCTTCGTGACGGACCAGCAGGGCCGGAGCCGGCGCTCCAGTTGAATCGTTTGGCATGAACCGCTTCTCCGCCGCCGGCCGCGGACGCGCAAGGCGAATCTGAAAGCCCGCCGCCGGCACCGGCCCGGGCGCCGTAACGGCCTCTCCCTGAATACCCCTTTGGAACGGTCTCGCCCGCCGGGAGGCGGTGGGCTTCCAGCCCGGCGGGCCGGGTCCAACCTTGCCAAATCTACCGTGCGCTACTCCACGCCCCGTCCATGCCTGAGCCAGCGGCATCCCGGCAGCCCCGCCCACGTTTCCAGCCGGCACCGTCTCCTGCACGCTGGTACGGGAGGCCCATCAGCGTTTGGCCAGCTTCCTCAGGCAATGGCCGCACACCGGATTCGACCCCGACTCCAGGCCCCCCTCGCCATCCGGAACTCGATGAAGCCAGTCGCAACGTGCTGCGCACCGCCGTACCGATGCTCCTCCATAAACCGGTCGGTCAGCTCGAGCCGAAAAGACCCGGCTGGCCCGACTCGTGGAGTTCGCCTGCCGCGGCTGGCGTACGAGCACAATCATACCGTGATCGCGCTCGGCTACCCTCCCCGCCGGCGGCATCATCGGGAGGCCGGTCGTTAGTCGCGAGCCAACTGGTGGGTCAACTTGTGGCTCGGTTTACGGATGCGGGCCTTCCCCGCCCCCCCGATCTGGGCAGTTTGTCGAGCCCTGCTCGTTGAGCAAAGCCGCCGCCTTCTTGCCAAGAAAAAGTTCTTGCTCTTGGAGGTACATTCGGCGACTGATTCTTATCAATTTGAAAATCAGGCATCGAGACGCTTGGTGGCGTGCGCCAGTGAGCACAATGGCCTGCGGAGAGGATTAACCAAGCAATGCCGACCGGTAGTAGAGTCAGGTGACTTCCCCTGCAAGTTCAGCCCGGGAGCGCGGTGAACGGTGTAACCGAAAGTGGCTCAGGCGACTTCCCCCCAGACACTTATCCAGCAGACCCGACATGAAAACGAAAGCAACCGGCTTTATTGCCCTTACACTCCTGTTTTGGGGTATGGCGAACGGCGTCAGCGCGCTCGATCTGAGCGACGTTTTGCCGGAACTTCGCACCCTGCCCGCCCCGCTATCAATTACCGAAGGTCTGCGGTTGAACTACTACGTGGCGGTGGCCACCATAGCCGAGAAAGATGTCCTCAAATGGGTGGACAACGCCGGCACCACCAACACGGCGGAAGTCCCCACCCCCTCTGGCCACGGCGTCACGCAAGTCGATGTCGTGGGCGTGACGCCGCAATGGGCGGCCCTCCGCGTGCAGCCCTGGCTGTACCACAATTTCGACGGCCCCCTCGTTCCGATGCTCGGATCTGACGAGGGACTGGTCTGTTATGCTGCCGGCGGTGACTGGTGGGTGCACCCCGCGGCGCTGGCCGCCGTCACGCCCCTTCTGCGGGATGACCTGAAAATTCTTCGCATGCCCATCACCATCGGCGGCCGCACCTATGATGCCCTGCGGATTCAGGCGGAAGACGCCAGCAGCCGGCAGGTCCTTTCCTACGACCTGGCCACCGGTTACCTGATCTACAAGGGCAGCGCCGTCACCGGCAATGAAGCCACCACCTTGTCCCAGGCGTTCTTCATCGGTGCGCGTGCTTTGAACCTGCCCTGGCGCGGGGGCCGGTTGCCCGCTTGGGTGGCTGCGAACCAGCACTTGGTTTATGAAGGAACTTACTCCGCCGTCACTTGGGGCAATGAACCGCTGGTCCTGGCGCTGCACAGCGACCTGAAGATCTCGGCGGTTGATGACGATTGGTTTGTTTACGATCAAACCCTCACTCGCAGCAGCCTGCCCGGTATGCCGCCGGCGGTGGATAAGCGCACTTTGGCCAGCGGTGTCAATCACCTCCTCGGGGTATGTCTGCCACCTTCAGCGCTGGCCCAACTTCAAGCCGGGCAACACCTCGACACCGACGATGTCACGGCCGCATCGGTGGACGTCCGCTTCGTCGGCACTCTCCCCAACGGCAGGCCCGGCGTCGTGTTGCGACTCCGGGCCGGAGAGGCCGCTTGGGTGGACACCGCCTATGACCGGGTGACTGGCGTGGCGGTGTCGCAGCAAACCTACGACGGTCCCGGCTATCCGCTTTACTACTTCCAGTCCGAGGTAACCCTGCGCGAAATCCCGCCGGACTTGCCGGCCACACCGCGGTTGAGCATCGCCCGCAACCCCGCTACCGGCGGCCTGAAAATCGCCTGTCCGACCGAGCCCGGTCGCGTCCTCACTTTGCTGCAATCCACCGATCAATGTCGTTCCTGGGGTGTGGTTCCCGGATACGACGAGGTGCCCTGTACTGGTGCTCCATTCGCTTACGAGTTTAAGCCCGGGCTTACCCCGACCTTCTATGTCGTAAAAATGCGATAGCCGGCGCGACCAACCCGGCGACCCGACGTCCCGGAACAACTCCTGCGGGTCACAAGATAGTCGAGTCGCGCGGGAGACTTGTCCGCCCCAACGACATCTCCGCCAAAGGCTCCCGGAACACACTCAGGGCACTCCCTGGACGTCATCTGGTTTCCAGGTCCACCGAATCAAAGGTGACCCGCCGGCAAACCTGGCAAACCTCGTTCAGCCACGCAGCGGCTGAGCGGCGCCGTGGGTGAGCCGCCGGCCGCGGACGCGCAAGGCGAATCTGAAAGCCCGCCGCCGGCGCCGGCCCGGGCGCCGTAACGGCCTCTCCCTGAATGCCCCGTCGGAACGTTCCCACCGCCCGGAGGCGGTGGGCTTCCAGCCCGGCGGGCCCCCCGCCGGCCCGATTCCAAAAAAATGCCCGGCGGCTGTTAAGATTTTCCCGGAAATCCCGTAGTACTGGATGGACGGGACCACTGCACCGAGGCGTCGGAGGGGGGCCCGGGAGGGCGAGGGGGGCAGGATCGGCAGGGCTGCT
>Ga0209381_1000317_pt1 | contig 130451 bp, 106 predicted proteins | sample DewCreD2012metaG_FD_184111 | JGI IMG/M metagenome (GOLD analysis project Ga0209381, IMG submission 184111) | Hot spring sediment bacterial and archeal communities from British Columbia, Canada, to study Microbial Dark Matter (Phase II) - Dewar... ...
TGAAAGGGGGCGCCAAGCTTCTCGGAGACGCGGAAAACATCCTCTACCAGTCCGATCTCAGCCGTTCGCAGAAGGCCGATTTGCTCACCGGGATGGCCCTTTTGGCCGGGCTGGTGTCGCCCGAGTTTCCCCGCAAGCTCTTCGAAAGGAGGAAAGACATCATGATGGAATCCGCCGCTTACGAAATGATCAAGAAGGAAGGCTATGAAGAGGGAATCCAACGTGGTCTTGAGCAGGGGCTGCAACAAGGACTTGAAAAGGGGCTGCAACAAGGACTTGAAAAGGGGCTGCAGCAGGGACTTGAACAGGGAATTAAGCAAGGGACGAAGATCGGCATGATTGAGGAGGCTCGGGAAGCCATCCTCGACGTACTCACGGAAAGATTTGGAGAATGTCCGTTGACGCTTCGCGAGATCATCGTGTGCCTGGATTCGATTTCCATGTTGAAGGCTCTGAGACGGCAGGCGATCCAGGTGGAAAGCCTTGCCGCGTTTCGAGAGCTTTTGGACGAGTGGCTTAAAGAAGCATAAGATGCGAAGCTGTCTGTCCTTTCACCCAAACGTCAGACATCAAAACGTCATATTATTTGATCTTACCAGAAGAAGAGCTCCCTCGAGACCCGTCCCGCCCTCAGGCCGAAAACGGTCCGAATGTCTTTCAGGATGGCGGTCTGCATGGCCGGGGGACCGCACAGGTAGAAAGCTTGGTCCGAACGAAGGTGTCGGCGAAGCGTCTCGGCCGTGATATGGCCCCACTCGAAGGACACTCCCGGGCCGTCCTCGGGATGGTCGTCGGGACCTTCTTCCCGACTCAGAAGGTGGACCACCCGAAGGGGCATGGTGCGGGTCATGGCCGCCAGTTCTTCCCGGCCGATGATGTCCCCGAAAGTCTTGTTGGCATAGAGCAATACGGCGGGGACAGCCCGCCCCGTGGCCCTGAAGTGCCTGAGCAGGCTCAGGAAGGGCGTGATCCCAACGCCTCCTGCAATCAAGGCCAGCGAAGATCGCCTGGAAGCATCGGCACAGAACACGCCGTAGGGCCCTTCACACAGGATCCGGTCTCCGCGAGAAAGGCCGTGGATCTTGGAGGTGAACCTCCCAATCCGCTTGATGGTAAACCGGAGCACCTCGTCTTGGGGGGCGCCCGAAAGGGTGAAGGGGTGCGGTTCGCCGAACCCGCGACCTGCCGGGAGGCGCAGGAGCGCGAACTGTCCCGGCCGTCGGTTTGCCAATCGCCCCGGCCCCTTCAGCGGCTTCAGGAACACCGAGACCGTATCGTGGGTCTCGGGCATGACCCGCTCCACCCGGCACACCACCCGCTCCCGCCCTCGAAGCACCGAAACGAGCCGCATCATGGAAGCCCCCGCAAACACCCCGGCGACGATCCCCCAAACGAAAACCCGTGGGTTCTCGGCCATGGTGGTCCCCCGAAACAGGGCATGGGCCAAGCCCAGAGGCACGGCCCCGTAGGCCATGAGATGCACCGGCTTCCAGATACGGAACGGAATTCGAACGGCCCTTCCCAAAACGGCCGAACCGGCCGCCAGAAGAAAAAGCAGTAGGGCCAGGCGCCCTGCGGTCATCTCCCAGAGGTCCGCCGAAAGCAGCGCAGAGGCCGCCAGCGGTGTGCCCCCCAGGCTGTAGAACCGGACCGCCTGCAGCCCCACATGGCCCAGCAGCAAGCAGAGGGTAACCACCGCCAGAGGCCGGTGAGCCCGACGCATGCGGTCCAGCCCCACAAAACGCTCCACAGGCCGGGCACGGCTCCCCAAAAGAACCAGGATTCCTATAAGGACCAGGGCGTTTTGGGCTAAGAGGGAGCTTACGGCTGCGGCCGCGCCAGCAACACCGAAGCCTTTCAGTGCCGGAACAGTGCGCGCGGCCCACGCCGCCGTCAAGACCACGGGCCCCAAGGCCGAAAGGAAGAGCAGGAATGGCAGGGCACGCCTATGCATCGCCGCCTCGTGGGCCCAGGAACGTCTCCGAGAATATCCTGACGACCTTCACGGCGTTTCTTTCGAAAAATTCACCACAGAGGCCCAGAGAGCGCAGAGCTTTCTTTTTTGTGCCGCGCCGCTGAGACCCCGGCGCGGCCCAAGAGGCACCCTTCGGGAATCTTTCCGCTGCTCCCTGCACACCGTATGCCTTGCGTGCGAGGCGGTGGCCCCGAGGATCGCCTAAAGGTCTTTTCCCGATTTCAGGGACGCCAGGTAGTCGACGATGACCTGTTTTTCGGCGTCGGTCACGCGGGCCCCGTTTTTTTGCATGCGCGACACGTAATCATTCCAGGCTTTCCGGTCGTTCTTGCCGATGTGATTCCTCACCCGCGTGAGATTGTGGCAGACCGTGCACCGGTTCTGCACCAAAGACTGCCCCTCCGGGGGCCCTTGGGCAGCCGCCGGAGCCAAAGCCAGGGCCAAGCCCAAAACCGCCGCACATCCCATCACCGCCAATGTGGTCTTGATCACGCTTCGCTCCTTTCAGAAAAAGGGAGGACTTCAACACGAGCTCGACTCACCGATTTTGAAAGCATATGCCGAAGATTCCCCCCGTCGTCAAGCCAACGCTCCTCGAGGCCGTCGAAGTCGCGGGGTGGCGACGTGGAACTCATCCCGCGCTATGCCGAAACCTGACGCCGAGTCGGCCGGCTTTTCGGCGAACAACGCGCCTAGCCGAATCTTCCCTGGAGCCGGCTCACGCCCGCTTGAGCCGCTTTCCCACAGACCAGGCTAGGGCCAGGCGTTCGCCGACAGCCCAGTACCCGTTGTCGGGCATGGTCAGCACGAAGGGATTCATGGCCTTGATATCGGGCTTGCCGTCCTTGAGAAACCGAGCTTCGGCGTAGGCGTCGACGATTTCGCCGATAAAAAGGGCGTTGCTGGGAAGATCGACGGTCTGGCTGAGACGGCACTCGATGTTCAAAGGGCATTGGACAATCATGGGTGCGGTTCCCGTGACGCCGTAGAACAGATCGAAGAGCGCCGACTTATCGGTGTTTCGACCCGAGACCAGGCCGCAATAGTCGGTCACTTCCACCATGTCCGCGCCGGGAATGTTGACACTGAACGTCCCCGACTCTCGAATCCCTTTGGCCGTATGATGACCATGGCTGACGGCGATGGCCAATAACGGCGGCTTGAAGTTCACTCGGCTTACCCAGCCCACCGTCATGAAATTGGGTTTTCCCTCCACCTGGGTTCCGACCAAAACCACCGGCATGGGATACAAAAAAACTTGACTTCCCAGACTCTGCTTCCCGCCGCTCATGTCTCTCCTCCTTTAGGCCCATGGAAAAAGGACGTTTTTGGGCTTTTAGCCCAAAGACTGGCCCGTGCAAAAAGCTCCACTGATCCAATCGGCCAGTTGGTCCGCCGGCTGCCCTTCCGCAGCAACGAAAACTTTTGTCACTGAATTGTCATTTTACTGCAACGCTGCCTTCACACAAGGCCACTATAGAGGCCTTGCAAACCAAAGGGAAGGGTGAGCGGACGATGCAATGCCCTCGGTGCCGGTCCGAAGCTGTTTACAAGTACGGCTTTTCAAAAAAGGGAGAACAACGCTACCGGTGTGTGCAGTGCCTTTATCAATTCGTCCAAAACCCCACCAAGAGAATCGACCATGAGAAACCCGACTGCCCTCTGTGCGGTGCGGTGATGCATGTGCATCATCGAACCAAGGAATGCACGGCCTATCGGTGTTCCAGCTATCCGGAATGCCGCGGCTATGTTTCGAAAAATACGGAACCAAAAAAATCGGACCACGAGAGGTGTCAAGAATTATGAGCTATCTGGTTCATCATGTTCCAGGTCGTGTTCGCATCAAGGTCCCCACGATCCGTTACAGCCCCGGCGGGGTGCCCATGATTCGTGATCTTCTGGAAAGTCTTCCGGGAGTGGAGAAAGTGGTGTGTAACCCTGTCACGGGCAGCGTCGTTGTTTACTATGATCAAAATGCCATCGACCCCGAAAGCCTCGTGCAGGTTCTCAGGAATCAGGGCCATCTCAACGCCACCCAAATAAACTCCGGCGAACAGTCCTTCGACGATTTTGGAGCCAAGGCAGGCCGTTTCATGGCGAAGGCTCTGCTCAACGTGGCTTTGGACGTGGCCTTTAAAAACACCCCCTTGTCGGTCTTGACGATTTTTATCTAAGGGTCACTCGTCGAAGCATGCCATAATACCGTCTGATTACGTTCATCAAGCCACGGGCCCCGATGGCCGGGGCCTGCTTTTTTTTCCACACCCTCGAGCTCCAGGGCGCCCATCCCCACGGAACGGGCCGCAGGCAGACGCAGAGGCCTTCTTTGCGCCGTTTTGGCCTTGTCGTTGATCACCGTGGCCGCCGTCGCACAGAGCCCCGTCACAAGCCAATCCACCAGCCCCATGGGCGAAAGCCCCAGAAAACTTCTCAACCCGGGAAGCACTCCGGCCAACACCTGGGCCGCGCAGGATCCGGCAACCGCGGTCAGCAGATAAGGATTGGCGCTGAGGGGCTGCTTGGATGAAGCCCCGTCGGCATGCCGGCACACCAGAGCGTGGAGCAACTGGGAAAGGGACAGGGTATGAAAAGCCATGGTGCTCGCCTGGGCCATGCCGCCCCGCATGAGGCCGTAAAAACTGCCCAGAAGGGACCCGGCGGCCAAGACCCCTGATTCGCGAAACATTCGGGCAAAATCGCTGCGGCTGAACAGAGGCGCATGGGCTTTTCGAGGCGGCCGGGAAAGCACATCTTTGTCCGGGGGTTCCATGGACAGAGCGATGCCGGGAAAGATGTCGGAAATCAAGTTGATCCACAGCAGCTCCATGGCATTAAGGGGTGTGGGTAGCCCGAGGACGAGCGCGGCGGTCATCAGCGCGATTTCGCTCATATTGCTGGATAAAAAGAAGCGCACTGATTTTTTGATATTGTCGTGAATGGTCCGGCCTTCCTCCAGAACCTCCACAAGCAGGATCAAATCGTCGTTTTCCAAAACCACATTGGCCACGCTCTGGGCCACCGTGGTGCCCTTTTGTCCCATGCACACCCCGACGTCGGCGGCTTTTAGGGCAGGGGCATCATTGATGCCGTCTCCGGTCATGCCGACGACTTTGCCGGAACGGCGCAGCATTTGGACAACCTCGAGCTTCAACGACGGGCTGACCCGTGAAAAGACATGAATGTCGCTCCCATTGCCGTTCAGGTCTTCCACCACCGAACCGCTGAACCTCGATGCATCGAAGATGCGCAGCGGGCGCCCATCCGACAGATCCAAGGTCTTGGCCACCGACGACGCTGTCAATTCTTGATCCCCGGTAAGCATGACGACCTGCACGCCGGCGCGGCGCAAAGCGGCAATCATCTCCTTGGCTCCCGGCTTGATGGGATCCGCCATGCCCACAAGGCCGCACCAAATCCAATCGCCTGGAACCTCCGGGCCGCATCCGTTCACAGTGCCGTAGGCAAAACCCAGCACGCGAAGCCCCTTGGCCGAAAGATCGGCATTTTCCAGAAGGATTTGTCGGCGCCTTTCCGCCGTCAGAGGCACAATCGCGCCGCCTCTTAATTCCCTTGTGCACGAGTCCAGAACCGCTTCGGGACTGCCCTTGACCGCAAGCCATGGGTCCGATTCGCCGTCGCTATGGACACTCGCCATGTAAGCCCGGGCCTCGGAGCGAAGGCAGAGCGAATGGATGGGAAATTTTTCGCGAAGCTCCCGAAAAACCACCCCGTTGTCTTCCGCCAATCGGACCAAGGCGGTTTCCGTTGGGGATCCCTCCAGAATGATGGCCCCACCGTCTTCAGGGGCCTCAAGGAGCCGAATTTCGTTGCACAAGCACGCGATTTGAAAAATTTTCTTCAGATTTTCATGGCGCAAGGGATCGACCACGTCCCCGTTGAGTCGAACCGCGTTGTGATGGACCGTAAAGCGCATGCCGTCGGCCACCATTTCTTGAACCGTCATGCGGTTTTCCGTGAGCGTTCCGGTCTTATCGACGCACAGCACCTGGATGGCTCCCACGGCTTCCACCGCGGTCAGGTCTCGAATGAGGACTCCCCGCTGCCGCATTCGCCGCACGGCCAGAGCAAAAGTCGTGGTGGCCGCCGAAGGAAGCCCCTCCGGCACAGCCGCCGCCCCCAACGCCAGGCTCAACCGCGCCATGGCGAGAAGGCCGTACCCTCTGGCAAGGCCGATGCCGAAACAAACGGCGCAGATGGCCAAGCACAAAAGGACGAGCCGGTTGCCCAAGTCGGCCAACTGAAGTTCGATGGGGGCCTTGGGGGACTCCGTGTTTTGCAGCATGTGCTGGAGTTGCCCGATTTGCGTGCGAGGCCCTGTGGCGGTCACCACCGCCAACCCGGAGCCTCCCGTCACCACCGTGCCTCGGTAAACCATATTGGACCGATCATGGATCGGGACCGTGGCGTCCAACAGCACATCGGCCGTTTTAGCGACGGGAAAGCTTTCGCCCGACAGAGAGGATTCATCCACAAAAAGCTGGTCCACTTCCAAAAGCCGAGCGTCCGCAGGCACACTGGATCCCGCGCGAAGCACAATCACATCCCCGGGAACCACGTCCCGCGCCGGCACCATTTTCTCGTGTGCCGACCGCACCACACGGGCTTCGGGTTCCTGCAGTTGCCGAAGGGCAGAGATGGCTTCGTCCGAAGCCTTTTCCGTGATGTAGCCGATGAAAGCATTGGCCACCACGACCCCGCTGATAATGAGGGCATCAAAGACACCTCCGGTGATGAGCGAAACAACGCTGACCGCGCCCAGGAGAGCCACCGGAAGCGAAACAAACTGTTTGGCGAACAAGCGCCATTGGGACACTGGGGGCCCATCGGGCAGTTCATTGGGGCCGTGAAGGGTAAGCCTTCTTCGCGCTTCCTCATCGGAGATGCCGTTCCAGGCGGAGTGCAGGCGGCTCAAACACGCGTGCGCCGTCCAATTATGCCACGCCTCGTCCTCCGTTTCCTTCAAAGCCAAACGATCCAGACACGCGATGGATTGCGTGTGACGTCCGTTGGCCGAAGCGATCGGGGATGAGGTCTTCCCCCTTTCCCGATCCGGGACGGAAAGGGCGACGGGGCTTTCGGCGGGTCCGGTTTTCCGGCTGCTTTCAAAGAAGGCCTCGACAACGCCTTGAACCAACTGAAGGACATCTTGATGACGGGCCAAAGGCGAGCCATATTCCACGAGCACACTTCCCGTGATCGTTCCGACTCGAATGGAACGCACCCCGGGGCGTCCCTGCAGGTTCGCCGTCAGGTATTCCGCCAAAACAGAATGTCGCTTGAGTACCGAAAGGCGAAGGCGCACTCTTCCCGGCACTCGACCATGGACCACCCGAATCATTGGCAAGGCCTTGTCGTGAATGGGGTATTCTTGAAAATGCCGGTGTTAATCCACGTCCACGTCGATGGATTGATCCTCGATCAGCTGGCTCTCCACATCGGCTGCCAGGCTCTCGCTCGGCGGACTGTCGGATTCCGTGGAATGGACCTCTGCCCTGGATCGCTTTCGAGTCCGCTTCGGGGAAGGCGGCTGAATCTCTCCCTCGCTGGTGTCCACCTCAGGGCCGGGCTCGTACGTCTCCCGCACAGGCTCTTCATGAGGCTTAAACGATTTGGGTGACGATGGCGTGTATTTTTCCACGAGAGCTTTGCTGAAAACCCCAAAAGCATACCAAAACGCCGTATACCACGGCGGCGCCGTGATGTTTCCTCGAAGAATCTGAATAACCCCGATGGCGAGAAGCGCCAGAAACCCGGCTTCGGTGAGCCCCACTTCTCCGCTGGTCATTCGCTTGAACTTCTGGTCCAGCGTCATGAACGGCCGGATCGCTCTCTGGACAGGATGTCCAGCCGGGGGCGCTTCAAAACGCAGCGGGGTTTTCCGAGCGAGCGCCTCCATGATGATTTCCGCATTGAGGTTGGTTCCCGTGAACAGGAAAGAGCCGGTGGCAGGATTCGCGCGAACGGCGGCGACGCCCGGAATGTCCGCCACAGTTTCTTGCACGTGCCTGTAAAAGGCCGGGTCCCTCACCTTGTGCTTCATTTTGATGCGAACCCGGGTGCTTGTCTGGTGAACCACGTCAGCATAATGCGGCATGTCGTTCCCTCGGAACTCGAGTTCAGACCCCGGCAGCCTCGGGGGCCGCAGCCTTGGGCTCCATTTCCGCCTTGGCCTCAGCCGTAAGATCTTCCACGCTTTCCACCGCTTCGGCCACCAGTTCACGGCCTTTGTTGTACAGAAGAATTCCGCCCTTGATGGCGGTCTTCAAAATCGGGCGCACCGCCGCCCCCACAACGGGCAAAAGGACCGGGGCCACCACCGCCACCGCCACACCGACAAGCAGGCTTTTGGGAAGATCCAGGTCGTTCAGTTTCATGTCTTGCCTCCTCTGCGCAGGTTATGAGAAAAACGACGTCATCGAAGCCAAAGATGCGGTTTTCGTAACATGCACGGTGCGCACGTTCAAGAGGCAGATTCATTCTTTCCCCAAAAAAAATTTAGACTATAAGCGGTATGTTACACTGGCATGGCGTTTCCGTGACACTTCGATGACAATGGGAAACGGGAAGCCGGAAACCGCGCTGCTCCGCCCTTCGTCAACCCCGGCAAGCCGTCCATGTTTTCCTGTCTGTGCCTGCTGAAAGGCAGCACCTGAAAATGCTTGTCCCGCCCTGAGGCGGTCACGAGCATCTCGTCATCAAATTGTCATCAGGGCGCAACGCTGCCCTCACACAGCACCGCTAAAAGGGCTTCGCGCTTCAGATGAGAGGTGGTCGTTGAGCGTAGTTCCACCTTCATGGTCCGGTCTGCAGTGGTCGTTTGTTATCTTCAGCGTTTCATACGAGGAGCGGAAAGACATGAAAAGGAAATGGACCATCGAAAAGAAACTCAGGCTCGCTTTCGGGGCGTTGTGCCTCCTTGTGGTCACCGTGGGCGCCATGGGCTTCTACGCGGCCCGCGAAGGCGAAAAAGCGCTCCGCGAGGTGGGGGCTGTGCGGATGCCCAGTGTTCAAACAACGCTCATCATGCAAAGAGAGCTTCAAGACATTCGTGGAAGCCTGAGAACGCTGGCCATCGCCGGTCTGGATCCGAAGGTCCGCCGGCACCAGTATGAAAACATCGCCAAATCCCGAAAGGCCTATCAAGAGGCCCGCCAGATCTACGAACCTCTGCCTCAGACTCCCGAAGAAGCGCAGGTATGGAGCCAATTTGTCACGGCCTTGGAAAGCTGGAAGGTGGAAAACGACAAGGCCCTCGAGTTGGCGAAACGCTTTGACGCCTTGGGCATCGCCGACCCGGACGCTTTGGAGCTCGATATCGCCACATTTCGAGGCGACCACTACGCTCTGGAAGCTCGTGTCATGGATCTAGTCTATACGGGGAAAACCTTTGAAGGCGGCGAGGATCACACGGCATGCCGCTTCGGCACATGGCTTTCCCGGTTTCGGACTGAAGATGCGGAGCTAAAAAAAATCCTTGCCGACGTTGCCGAATGCCATCGGCGCTTCCATGAACAGGTGTACCAGATCAAAGAATGGGTCAAAGCAGGAAGGATCGAGGAGGCACGCCATCTTGCCGAAACCGATTTTCGCTCATCCAGGGAACAGGTTTTTGGTTATTTGGATCAAATTCAGGCCGTGGCGGACCAAGCCCACAACCTCATGCATACACTCCAAGAACAGCTTCTCGGGCCGTGTGTGGAAAAAGAGGAGATCGCCATGGCGCTTCTCGATAAGGTTGTGGAAATCAACCAAAAGATTGGTGAGGATGTGACGGCTTCGGGAATGACCATGGCCAAACGCTTGGTGCCTGTGGTGGTGGCGTTGGGTTTGCTTGTCAGCGCGCTGCTCGGCTATGGCATCGCACGGGGCATCAATGCGGTCCTGCGCACATCCGCCGAGGACCTGCGCGAAAGCGCCGAACAGGTGGCCTCGGCCGCCCAACAGGTGGCCTCGGCAAGCCAGGAGCTTGCGGAAGGATCCGCCCAGCAGGCGGCGAGCCTTGAAGAGACCTCATCGGCCGTGGAAGAGATGGCCTCCATGACCCGCCACAACGCCGACAACGCCGCCCAAGCCGACGGACTCATGAAGCAGGCGGCCAAAGCGGCCGAACAGGCCAAGGCGTCCATGGCCGAACTTTTGCGCTCCATGGAAGACATCAACCGATCCAGCCAGGAGACCCAAAAGATCGTCAAGACCATCGATGAGATCGCCTTTCAGACGAATCTTCTGGCTCTGAACGCCGCCGTGGAAGCCGCGCGGGCCGGAGAAGCCGGAGCCGGCTTTGCCGTGGTGGCCGACGAAGTACGAAGTCTCGCCATGCGGGCCGCGGAAGCAGCCAAGAACACGGCGCAGCTCATCGAAGGCACCGTCGGTCGCGTCAAGCAAGGGGCCGAGCAGACGGAAGCGACCAACCAGGCGTTTTCCATCGTCCACGAGAGTGTGCTCAAGGTGGCAGAGCTGGTGAACGAAATCGCGGCCGCATCCCACGAGCAAAGCGAAGAGATCGGCCAGATTAACCGGGCCATGGCTGAGATGGACAAGGTGGTCCAACAGAATGCCGCTAACGCCGAGGAATCGGCTTCCGCCGCCGAGGAACTGAACGCCCAGGCGGCGCAAATGCGCAGCTACGTCACCCAATTGGTCTCCCTTGTGGGACAAAGTGGAAAAAACGGAAAGATGGGCCTTTTGAAAGGAAAAGGAGCCACGGCGGAAGAGGCTCTGGCTCGAGAAGTGCAAAGCCTGGTGGAGGCGGCGCAGCGGGCGGCCAATGGCGGGAACGGAAAAAGCTACCCCTCGATGAAAGCCACTGGGGCCAAGAACGCAAAATGGCTCAAACCCGAAGAAACGATTCTTTCCGAGGAGGATTTTGAGAAGTTTTAGGGACTCGCAAAGCGCTTCTGAGGTGTCCGTGTTTGGGAAGCGGCCTAAGGAACGACGGGTCGCGGCTGAAGCCGCTTCGACACCACATGTTGTCGGACACGCTCCTTCAGGATTGACCGACAAAGCAACCTGCGGGAGCGGCTTCCGGTTCAGCCCTTACGCCTATGGTGTGTAGGAGCGGCTTCAGCCGCAGCCCTCACCCCCATGCGAGTGGGAGCGGCTTCAGCCGCGACATGGGCGCTCAGGGGCCTGGAACCGTCGGCCGATTCAAAACCATCCACTTCTGCGGCACTTCCATTCCATGAAAAAACAGCCCCGCAAAATGATGAGAGGCACTGGCACAAAAAACGGCGAGTTAGCCGGCCCGCCGCCACCCGGCCCGTTCCTCCAAGGCTTCCCTTCCCTGCCCTGCTCCCGGCCCAAGGGGAGCGGCGCCGGGGTTTTCCACTCGCGGCACACGGACACCTGGAGGTGCACGTCACCCAAAAGCGCCCCATGCACGGGCTCGGATTCCCATTCGACATCATCGGAGGACCGCTTCATGGACCATGCTGCGAAACGATGCCCGACCACCAACAACTTGTGCGGGCGTGGACCGCAGATCGTAAAGCCTTTTGAAAATCTTACGTTACGATTGATGCATCGAGTGACTTTCAGCCTGTTATCCGCACAATCCAAAGAACAGATCTACGATGCCATCCTTGCTCAATGTTTGGAACTGACGGGAGCCTCAGGAGCATTTCTTGCCATGCCGAAGGCAGAGGAAACAACCGTGGATCATTCCTGGTGCCTGGTTCGAGCCGTCGGCAGCCTGGAAGCCCTGCAGGATTTCTGCTTTCCGAAAGGCACGGGCTTAGTCAGCCAAGCCGTTCGATGCGGCTCGACGGTCATCGTGGCCCGTTATTTCCAATGGCACGGCCGATTAAGCCATCCTGCCCTCTCCGACGTAAACGAAGTGGCGGTGGTGCCCATCAAGGACGGTGATGGCATATGGGGTGCCATGGGATTGGTGACACAAGACGGAGACCCCCCCATGGAACGCTGGGCCGTGGATGTTTTGGAATACTTGGGCGACATCATGGCCGTCGCGGTCAGAAACGTTCACATTCGCTCTCAATTGGAACAGCAACTCCAAGAAAGACGAAAAGATCACGCCCTTCGCCGGAAAATCGAAAGACGTCTGGCCGAGTCTCAGAAGATGGAGGCCTTGGGGCGAATGGCCCAAGGCATTGTCCATGACTTCAACAACGTTTTGAACCTCATCGAAATCCACACCCGAAAGGCTCAGCAGACCGTGCAGGGATCGGAAAGTCCCGCCGCAGCGCATCTGGAGAAGGTTTTAATGGGATGCCAAAAAGCCAAAGCGATCGTCGAGCAGGTGCACCTTTTAGGAAAACCTCAGCACGAACAGCCGCAAACCCTGTGCTTTGCCAGTCTCGTTCAAGAAACCCTTCACCTCTTTCGAGCGTCACTTCCTCCTCATGTGCAGTTGAACGCTCGTCTTCCTTCCCAAGCCCAGAAAATTCGCGGCGTGGGTGTTCAGCTGGAAAGAGTGGTGGGCAATCTCTTGAAGAACGCTTTGGATGCCATGGCTTCCTCCGGAGGAACGCTGACGGTGGAAATGGAACGGATCGTTTTGTCCTCCGCCAGTGCTCGCCAATTTCCAGGCCTTCAGCCCGGCTGGTATGTACGGCTTCGAGTGGCGGACACGGGGCCGGGCATCTCCCAGGAGGCCATGGAGCACATCTTCGAACCCTTTTTCACCACAAAAGGCCCCAAAGGCACCGGACTCGGACTGTCGGTGGCATATGGCATCGTCAAAGCCCATGGGGGGCATATCGACGTCAAATCTGAACCGGGGATCGGCGCCGTTTTTGACGTGTACATCCCCGCTTTGCAGGAAGGCGACATGGCGATAGACGAAAAACCCCAGGACTCCACTCCGACAGACCTCCATCTTTTGCTGGTGGAGGACGATCCCCAGTTGGCCGACACCCTCTCCAGCCTTTTAGAAGAGATGGGTTGGAAGGTCTCCACGGCGAACGTGGGCGAAAAAGCCTTGTCATTGGCAAGCCATAAGAACGGCCGTTTCAGTGCCGTGCTGTGCGATTATCACATGCCGGGCCTTCACGGCGTGGAGGTGGCCCGAAGGATGCGGGCGCAGGGTGTGCGCGCCCCGATCTTTATCCTGACGGGCCTCCCCAATCGTTTTTTGGATGATTGCATGAAAGATGGACTGATCCAAGGAGTCATTTCCAAGCCCATTGCCATCGAGGCACTCAGTGCGATCTTGGTCGATGCGATGCGACACAGTGAACAACAGTTCTTCATGAGAGAACAGGCGGAAAAGGCCGCGCCATCGCAAGCACGCTGAAACCACCGATGATGGGTGCCTTGGGACAAAACCGCGGGCCACGAATCAAAGGATTGCAGCCTATGCTTAAACTATCGGATGTCGTCCCGGATCTCACCTTTTAAGGAGAGCACCATGGCAACATCGAACATCTCGATCAAGAAACCCGAGAAAGCCTTGGCACAGGCATTGGCCCCGTCCACATCCCAACCGCTCCCCATCCCGTGCTCCTATCAGCCCATCTTCCACCTTCGATCGGGGGAACTCTATGCCCACCGCGTTTTGTGGAATGTCCACCCGTCGGGAGTTTTACCGCCCGCTGACGACACGGCCTTTTGCCATGACGCAGCCTTTCTTGCCCCTTTAGCCCAGCTTGTGACGAAAGCCGACGACCTTATGCGCGTTTGCCCAAAAGTGTTTATCGACCCTTTTCCTCACCCTTGCTGCGCCAGCCGACTCCTTGACTGCACGGACCAGTTCTGTCGAACTTCGCGCCATGTTGCCCCCAGCTTGGTCTTTGAAATTGCAGAAACTCTCATCATGCAACCCACCGGAAGCGATGTCGCCCACAAACTGAAACAGGGCGGATTTTCCATCGCCGTCGTCTACCAGGAAGGCGATTGGACGAGCCTCAAGGTCCTCATGGATCTGGAGCCCGACTTTGTCGTAGCGGGTCGATGTTTTGTCAACGGCTTACGTAAGTCTCCAAAAAAACAAATCCTTCTTTCGACCCTCGTCCGTTTCTGTCGCAAGCTCGGTGCGCAAACCATCGGGGCCGGCATAGAAAGCCACGGGGAACTGGAAACCTTGTGGGACATGAAAGTGGATTTGGTGGAGGGACCGTATCTCATCGAGGCCGCTTCGAAGATGCAGGCCGCCTATCCGCAAGCCCGTGCCAAGATCGAAAGCCTCCATACCACGCCGCTCGGCATCCCATCGAAATCCCAAAACCTTTTAGGGTCCCTCGCGACCTACGTCCCTCCCATCCATGTTCACGAAAAGGTTCTGGACGTGGCTGCCCGTATGGACCGAGAAGGGACGCTCACAGCTTATCCGGTCGTTGAGAACGAGCGACCCGTAGGATTGATTCAAAAAGACAAGCTCTTTTTCAAGCTGGGCCGACGATACGGTTGCGCTCTTTATGAACGCAAAGACGTGACGAAGATCATGGATAAACCCCTTGTCTTTGAAGCAGATACTCCCCTCGAGAGGGTTTCTCAATCGGTTACAGCTCGAGACGAAGACAGCATCTATGATGCGGTCATCGTGACACGAAACGGAGCTTACGTGGGCATCGTCAAGGTGCACCAAATTCTTGAACGCCTCACGGAGCTTAAAATACAGATGGCCGTGCAGGCCAATCCCCTCACTGGGCTTCCTGGAAACAACGTCATCCGCGAAGAAATTGCTCATCGACTGCACAACGGCATTCTTTTCGCCGTAGGCTATGCGGACGTGGATCACTTCAAGCCATTCAACGATCACTTTGGTTTTGACAAGGGTGACGAGGTCATTCGCCTGGTGGGCCGGATACTGAGGGAGGCGGTTTCGGAGTGGGATGCGGAAGGCTTTGTCGGCCATATTGGTGGGGATGACTTTGTTTTCATTGTCCGCCCTCATGGCGTGGACGGGCTGTGCCGAACGATTCTGGCCCGCTTTGAAAAAGCAATGGAAGTTTTTTACGACGCAAAAACCTTGGAAGCCAAAAGCTACGTGGCCGTGGACCGCCAAGGACACCCAACGCGGTTTCCTCTGCCTTCTCTGTCCATCGCCGTGGTCACCAATCGCGAACGGCCTTTCCAGTCCTGTGCCCATGTGGCCTCCGTGGCCAGCGAGGTGAAGCACGCCGTCAAAAAGATGCCGGGAAATGCCTTCCTCGTGGACAGGCGCTCCGCTTAGCTCCCCGTGTCCTCGAGGTCCATGGGGCCTCCCCAGCCTCTCGCCGCCGCCAGGAAACTCCCTCCTCTCATGATTTTCTCTCTCCAAGCGGTTTGTTATCCCTGACGGCACGGGTGGCGGCTCTTTTCACGGAAAGATCTCCTTGGGTGCCGAAGGAAAGAGGCGCATGATCTTGCGGTGGTACATGCCGGCGGCGCACTCGGGATCCTCCTCGCATTCCCCGCAGCACGGCGTCGACGCCTTGACGCGCCACGTGCCGTTTTCATGGTGCACCAGACATGCCAGCGGTTCGAAGTGCGCCGTGCCGTCCCCGTTTCTCAGTTCCGCTTTCAGCCAGGCCCAACCGTCCTTTTTTCGAAACTCTTGAACAAAATAGACGAATCCGCCCGGGGCCAAGGAATGCGACGTGTCGTTGATATCCATAAGAACCTTTATGAGTTCTGGATCGATATTCGGAAAAATATCGGACGGCACCGTGGGGAATTTTTTTCTTATTCGTTCGTATATATAACGCTGGATGAGGATACAGTCGTCCCCGCTCTCCTCACAGGCCGCATACATGGGATTGACCAGTGCCTTGACGGTCCAACGGGTCTCCTCTTTGCGCAAAAGGGCATGTGTCGAGGCACAGCAATAATCCTTGACGTCCACTTCGGCCCACGCCCAGCCGTCCTTGATTTTCAGATGACGGACCATGAAAATGATGGGAAAGTCCCCGCGAACGCCGACATCGCCCCTTTTGTATTGAAAATCGAGGCTGTAGGACTCCGGAAAAAGTCTCAAGCCCGCCCGCAGACTCTCCATGATGGCTTTGCGCTCGACGCTTCCCGGCGGCGGGGTGTAGGGCGCGTTTCCTGAAGCCGAAAGGCCCCTGGCTCCCGCAAGAAGCACAAGGCACGCGATGATGGGAACTGATCGTGCGGTGGTGTGTCTCATCGTCTTCCGCCTCCCTTTATGCCCGAAACCTGGTTGAAGCCCCGGCGGCCCATCTTGGACGGCCACTCGGCGCGCAGCCGTCCGCCCCAGGGTTTGACGCCTACACGGGAGTTTCTAGAATGCCTCGAAGGTGTTCGAGGATGAAACCTGCGGGAGCGGCTTCAGCGGCGACCGCGCACCGCACCATGCCCCGCTCCGACCCAATGAAGCTGTGGGGGGCACGGTTAGACACGCTCCTTGGCGTTCGCATGAGCCTTCTCATTCCGGCTGTCCTGGGAAAAGGCGTAAGCGGCCAGGGCGCCGCTCACGCCCACGGCGCAGAGAAAAAACGCCGTTCGATAGTCCGGCTGCCCCGCGGCGGCGGCTGTTCCGCCATGGTCCAGAATCCAGCCCACGCTCTGGAGCAAGGCAGCTCCGCCCAACATGGTAAAAAGGTTGATGCCGCTGAGAGCCGTACCCGTCATTCGGGGCGGCAAGAGTTCCTTGATGTGGGCATACATGACGATGCCGAAGGAGCCGAAGAGCCCGAACGTGAAAAGAAAGCCGCTCAAAAACCAGATGTTCTTTTCTCCCCAGCCCAAGGACAGCCCGAAAAGATCCAGCGCCATGACGGCGAGTCCCAACAGAATGATTTTCTTTCGTGACCGCACAACCCGATCCGAAAGCCATCCGCCCAATGGGGATCCGACGATCAGCCCCACGTTGAGCGCCAGCAGAAAATTTCCGGCCCTGACGGGCGAAAAGCCCAATTGTTGGATCATGTACGGTCCGATCCACAGCCCTTGGACGGCCACCAAGGACCCGTAGCGAAAAAACGTGGCCATGGAAATGATCCAGTAATTGCGATCCCTGCACAAGATTCCAAGGCTTCGCAACGACCCGGGCCGAGAGAGCGAAATCGGCACCGGTGTCGCCCCTTGGGGTCGTTCCTGGACGCAGAGGAAAAAAAGCAGCGCCAGAGCCATGGTCACCCAGCCGAGAGCGACAAAAGAGGCTCTCCAACCCATGTGCTCGTCGGCCGCCGCAAGGGGGGTCGCCGCAAGCATGTTTCCCAGGGTGCCCAGAGAAAGCGTCAGGCCGGACAATGTGGCGAACCGCCCGGGTGGAAACCAATTGCCGAGCAGTTTCATGGTCCCCATGAGGTTTCCCGCCATGCCCACCCCGAGAAGGCTCCGCCCGGCCACGGCCCACGAAAAGGATTGGGCGTGGGCGAAAAGCAAAGCGCCCCCTCCGCCCAAGGCCGTCAAGACCGCCATGGTCCATCGGCCTCCGAAGCGGTCGATGGCCATTCCCAAAGGAATCTGCACTCCCGCAAAGGCGTAGAAAAAGGCCGCACTCAAAAACCCCAGCTGCTCGGCCGTGAGAGCCAAATCCTCCTGAAGCCTCGGGGCGATGACCGCGTTGGAAACCCGGTAGAACTGGGAAAGCACAAAGAGAAGCGATGACAGACAAAAGACCAGCCACGACCGCGCGTGCCCGTTGTCCAGGGATCGCCGTTTCGGTCCTGTTCCCACATCGCCACTCCTCATTTTGTGGAAGGGCCTCCGGGGGCGGTGCGTCTTCGCGGCTCATGCCGCTTTGACACCGTGCCTTTTGGGACAGCCTTCCGGCAGCTCGTCACCTTGGCCCCAAGGGACAGTACACCCAAAGGGGCCGAAGGCGCCAGGGACTTTGCCATACACGATCGTATCATAAAGTCAGGATTTTGTCGGATTCCCGAACGAGTTCATAAAGATCATCCATCCAGGCCACAGGGCATGTGCTCGATCCCACCAGACCGTGGGATTTCATACATACACCTCAAACATAAAAATCTCCCACAAATTGGTTGATCTGCTCCATCACGTTAAACGCATCCGAGCCGGATTGCTCGAAAAGAACGCCCTTGCCCAACATAAAGACACTGACATCGTCGCCTTTTCTGACACCTACGTTGGCGAGCCTCATGGCGTTATATATAGTCTCGCCGTCATTTGTGGAAATAATGAATAAAACTTTCATAGCTCCGCCTCCGTCCAACGTTTTTTTCCAATGCCGAGACCGACACACAACGGCTTAGCCCCGAAGTCCGGAAAATGAGAAATGCCATTCCCAAAGCCCGTGGAGCTCGGAAGGAAAAAGATATGGCTTGCGCTCTATCATGCGTTTTCTGGATCCGTAGGGTATACCCGCGAAAACTAACCGTGTTTTGCATGCAACACAAGGGACGTCCTCTTGCCCGCGCTGGCGGCGATCCCCCCCAAAAAGGCCCTTCGGCAAAAGGGTGACGGACAAATGGTGGCTTCGGTGCTAAAGCCTCTGGAGGATGGGCTTAGGAGCGAACGGCGCAAATGCCATTCAGTCCAAACGAATAGGCACCGGTGTGGCCCGCCAGATGTCGCGGCAGTATTGGTGGATGGCGCGATCGGAGGAGAACATGCCCATGCGGGCCGTGTTGAGGATGGACATGCGGGTCCAGCGCTCCGGGTCTTGGTAGGCCTCATCGACTTTGCTTTGAACCGCCGCGTAGGAGCCGAAATCAGCGAGCACCATAAAGGGGTCGTGAAACAGCAGGGAGTCCACCAGAGGTCTGAACAATTCTGCATCGCCCTTGGAAAGATATCCGGAACGGATCCGTTCCACCACGCCCTGGAGTTCGGGATCGGCATGATAGAAATCCATGGGGCGGTAGCCGTTGTGCTGGAGCGCGGCGACGTCGTCGGCGGTCAGGCCGAACAGGAAGAAGTTCTCGGCGCCCACTTCGTCGCGGATTTCCACGTTGGCGCCGTCCAGCGTGCCGATGGTCAGAGCCCCGTTCATGGAAAACTTCATGTTTCCCGTCCCCGAGGCTTCCTTGCCCGCGGTGGAAATCTGTTCCGACACATCGGCGGCCGGGTAGATGTATTTCGCGTTCTTGACGTTGAAGTCCGGGAAAAAGACCACCCTTAACCGTCCAGCGATATCGGGATCGTGGTTGACCACGTCGGCGACGGAATGGATCAATTTGATGATGCGCTTTGCCATGAAATACCCGGGGGCGGCCTTGCCGCCGAAAATAAAAGTCCTGGGTGAAAAGCTGTCCCCGGGATTCTGTTTGATGCGGTTGTACAAGGCGATGATGTGGAGCACGTTCAGATGCTGGCGCTTGTACTCGTGGATCCGTTTCACCTGAATATCGAACATGGAAGACGGGTCCACGGCGACGCCCGTGCGTTCGAGGATCACGCGAGCGAGGCGCCGTTTGTTGTCCAGCTTGACCTGGCGCCAATGCCGGCGAAAGGCTGGGTCGTCCGCCCATGGCTCAAGTTTTCGAAGTTCTTCCAGGCGGCGGATCCAGGTGTCGCCGATTTTTTCCGTGATAAGCCGCGCCAGCCCGGGATTGGCCAGAACCATAAAGCGGCGCGGGGTGACGCCGTTGGTCTTGTTGCTGAATTTTTCCGGCGTCATCTCGTAAAAATCGCGCATAACCGTCTGCTTGAGCAACGCCGTGTGCAGGGCGGCGACCCCGTTGACGGCGTGGCTGCCCACGACGGCCAAATGGGCCATGCGCACGTAGCGCTCCCCGTTTTCATCGATGAGGGACATTCGGGCCACTCGCGCCTCATCGCCGGGAAACCGCGCCCGCACCTGATCGAGAAACCGCTGGTTGATTTCGTAAAGGATTTCCATGTGCCGGGGCAAAAGCTCGGCAAACAGGCCGACGGGCCATTTCTCGAGGGCTTCCGGAAGCAAGGTGTGGTTGGTGTAGCCGAATGTCTGACACGTGGTCTCCCAGGCCGCATCCCAGCCCATGTGATTTTCATCCACCAGCAGCCGCATGAGTTCGGCCACGGCGACGGCGGGGTGGGTGTCGTTGAGCTGGACGGCGAAATGCTTGGCAAACCGACTCAGCTGTCCTCCGAGCACCTTGTGCAGCCGCAGCATGTCCTGCAGAGAGCACGAGACGAAGAAATACTGTTGTTCGAGGCGCAATCGCTTTCCTTGGACCGGTTCATCGTTGGGGTAGAGCACCTTGGTGATGTTTTCCGAGGCAATTTTGTGGTCCACCGCGCCGTAATAGTCCCCCACATTGAAGGCTTCGAACTCAAAGGATTCGACGGCTTCCGCCTTCCAGAGCCGCAAGAGGTTGCACGTGTTGACGCGGTATCCCAAAATGGGGGTGTCGTAGGCGACGCCTTTAACCGTCCTATGCGGAATCCAGCGGACGCGATAACAGCCTTGCTCGTCTTCATAGGGCTCGGTGCGGCCCCCAAAATGCACCGGATAGGTGATTTCCGGTCGCGGCAGCTCCCATGGGTTGCCCAGATGAAGCCACTGGTCGGTGCGTTCCACCTGCCAGCCGTCTCGAATCTCCTGATCGAAAATGCCGAATTCATAGCGAATGCCGTACCCGATGGCGGGAATTTCGAGAGTCGCCAGCGAATCCAGATAACAGGCCGCCAGCCGCCCCAGCCCTCCATTGCCCAGCCCCGGCTCTTCCTCCTGGTCAAGCAGCTCCTCAAGACTCAAACCCATCTCCTCGACAATCCGGCGCACCTCCCCCTCGATCCCCAGGTTGATGAGGTTGTTTTCCAGATGCGGGCCGAGAAGAAATTCCGCCGAGAGGTAACCGACGATCTTCAGCTCCTCTCGCGTGATCTGCTCGACGGTCTTGATCCACCGGTGCAAAAGCAGGTCCCTCACCGTGTAGGCCAGCGCCATGGTGAGATCGTTTCTGGTGGCGACGTGAAAAAACCGCCCCTGCGTATAAAAAACGTGCTCCTGAAAGGTGCGTCTCAACCCATGGAGGCTTAAATCGGAGCGGCCGCTGGGGCAGGCATCCCTTGCCGCTTCCTTCGGGGGAATCTGTTCAGCCATTTTGCTTCTCCTTAAGAGGAATGTCTCGGCAAAGCCAGGCCCTGTTGCCGAAAGGGACCAATTCAGCGCCCTGCATTTTCCACGGCGTCCCGGGCGAGGGCGGTGATGTGCTCCCAGTTTCCCGCATCCAGGGCGTCTTGCGGCGCCACCCAGGACCCGCCGATGCAGGCGACGTTTTTGAGCGCGAGATAATCCCGGTAATTGGCGGGGCCAATGCCGCCCGTGGGGCAAAAGGTGATGCGGGGAAACGGGCCGGCGATGGCGTTGAGCATTTTCACGCCGCCCGCCGCCTCGGCCGGAAAGAATTTGAAATGGTCGTACCCTCGCGCCATGCCGGTCATCACTTCCGAAACCGTCGCGATGCCGGGAATGAGGGCGATGGGCCCCCTGTGGGCGGCCTCCAGCAGTTCCGGGGTCAACCCGGGACTGACGGCAAAAACCGCGCCGGCCTCGGCCGCCGCGGTCAGTTCTTCCGTCCGCGTCACTGTGCCGGCTCCGACGACGGCGCCGGGCACTTCGCGGCGGATGACGCGGATGGCCTCCAAGGCCACGGGCGTGCGCAGGGTGATTTCCAACACGCGGATGCCGCCGGCCAGGAGAGCCCGTGCCAGAGGAAGCGCCTGATCCAGGTTTTGAATAACCATGACCGGCACCACCGGCCCCTGACGCAGAACCGCTTCCGGCTGGATTCGCCACTGTTTTTTCCCGTCCATCACGTCTCCTGAAAAGGAAGGTTCACACGGCACTTCTCGTGGACGTAGGTAAAAAGAGAACTGGCCCCTTCCTCGGCGCTTAAAAGCCGGCTTCGAAGAGGCGCAAAGATCTGACGCCCGCTGCCGTAGCGGGCCTTTTTCAAATCCGGCTCGGCATATTCCCTGGCCGCGAGAACCGCTTGATGGACCAAAAGGTCGAGCCGGCCGTTTCTCACGTCCAGGCGAATCGGGTCGCCGTCCCGCACCTTGGCCGCCATGCCGCCGCAGAACGCCTCGGGGGTCAAATGAATGGCGGCGGGCACCTTGCCGGAAGCGCCCGAAAGACGGCCGTCGGTCACCAAGGCCACGGGGTATCCTCGATCCATGAGAACCGAAAGCGGCGTGATGAGTTTGTGGAGTTCGGGCATGCCGGTGGCTTGGGGTCCCTGAAAGCGCACCACGGCAATGAAGCTGCGATCGAGCCGCCCTTCCTGGAAAGCCGTGAGCAGGTCTTCCTGGGTGTGGAAAACCAGCGCGGGCGCTTCGACGAACGTTTCCGCCCCGTCCGCCAGGGCGGACACCTTGATGACGGCGCGGCCCAAATTGCCCGAGAGCACCTTGAGCCCTCCCGACGGCGCAAAGGGATTGCCGATGGAGGCGATCACCGACGGGTCGGCGGATCGTTCCGGCTGCGCCTTCCAGACCAAGGCGTCCCCGTCCAGCATCGGCCTGCGCGTATAGGCTTCCAGGCCTCGGCCCGCCACGGTCGGCACATCGCCATGGAGCAAGTCCCCGTCCAGCAGTTCGGCGATGAGGACGGCCATGCCGCCGGCCTGCTGAAAGGCGTTGATATCTTCAGGACCGTTGGGGTAGATCCGCGCCAGCAGAGGCACCACCCGGGAAAGGTCAGAAAAATCGTCCCAGTTGATGCGAATCCCGGCGGCTCTGGCTACGGCCACCAGATGCAGGGTTTCGTTGGTGGATCCCCCCGTGGCCAGAAGCCCCACCATGGCGTTGACCACGGATTTTTCGGAAACAATCCGGGCCAAGGGCATATAGGCCCCTTCCAAATGGGTCATCCCGGTCACTCGGGTGGCGGCGGCCATGGTCAGGGCCTTTCGCAGGGGGTCGTCGGGATTGACAAAGGAAGCGCCGGGCAAGTGCAGGCCAAGAAGTTCCGCCATGAGCTGATTGCTGTTGGCGGTGCCGTAGAAGGTGCACGTGCCGGTGCCGTGATAGCATCGGCATTCCACATCCAGCATTTCGTCCGGGCCGATCATGCCTTCGGCGAAAAGTTGCCGCGCGCGGGCTTTTTCTTTGTTGGAAAGCCCGCTTTTCATGGGGCCTCCCGGCACCAGAATCATGGGAAGATGGCCGTACTGCAGGGCGCCCATGAGCAACCCGGGCAGAATCTTATCGCAGATCCCCAGCAGCAGGGCGCCGTCAAAGACATTGTGGGAAAGGCCGATCACCGTGGCCATGGCGATCACATCGCGGCTCACCAGGCTCAGGTCCATGCCCGGCTCCCCTTGCGTCACTCCGTCGCACATGGCGGGCACACCGGCCGCCACCTGGGCCACACCGCCCGATGCGGCCACGGCCTCTTTGAGCAAGGCGGGATAGGTCTCGTAGGTGTGGTGGGCGGAAAGCACGTCGTTGTAGCCGGTGATGATGGCGATGTGAGGGGACTGTCGATCCCGCATGCGCTTTTTTTCCGGGTCCCCACAAACCGCCATGGCGTGGGCCAAGTTGCTGCTCTGAAGCCGATGCCGAAAGGGTCCTTCCACCACGGCCTCCGCCATGTTCTGCAGGTATCGGCTGCGATGCTTGTGGCTGCGATCCACGATCCGCTCGGTGACTTCCCGTACCGTCTGATTCATTTTGTCTTCCGTCGTCCTGTCTTCCCGGCTCTTTTTACCCATGGGTCACGCGGGCTTTGAGCCGGACGTCCATTTGCCATGGCGAAAAAAACCGCAAAGGCACATTATTCATCCCATTCCCGACCGTCTCGGGCCAGCAGAGCCACCGCGGCGACCGGCCCCCACGTCCCGGCGGCGTAGGGCTTGGGCGGCTCGTTCTGGGCGCGCCAGGCTTCTTGAATGGAGTCGATCCAGGTCCAGGCCTGTTCCACCTCATCACGCCGAATGAACAAGGCCTGATTGCCCCGCATGGCCTCCAGGAGCAACCGCTCATAGGCGTCGGGAATCCTGTTGTTTTTGAACGTTTCGGAAAAACTCAGGTCCAACATGGTCCGCTGCAGGTGCAGGCCTTTGCCGAGTCCGGGGACCTTGTTGAGCACCTCGATTTCCACCCCTTCATTGGGCTGCAGTTGAATGATCAAGCGGTTGGCCGGAAGCTTTCGATAACTCTCTTTGAAGATATTGTGAGGCAGTCGCTTGAAATGGATGGCCACCTCCGTGCGCTTGGTGGTCATGCGCTTGCCGGTCCGCAAATAGAAGGGCACGTCGGCCCAACGCCAATTGTCGATATCCACCCGCAAGGCCACAAAGGTTTCGGTCTGGCTCGCGGGGTTGCCCCCCGCCTCTTCGAGATACCCCGCGACGGGGCCCCCCTTGAGAAAACCGGCGCCGTACTGCCCTCGCACCGATTTTTCCTCCACATTCTGCCGAGTAATCGGGCGAAGCGCCTTGAGCACTTTGAGTTTTTCACTGCGAATGCTGTCGGCGTCCAGGGCCGTAGGCGGTTCCATGGCGATCAAGGTGAGGATTTGCAGCAGATGATTCTGCACCATGTCCCGAAGCTGCCCGGATTGGTCGAAATAGCCCCACCGGCCCTCGATCCCGACTTCCTCGGCCACCGTGATCTGCACATGATCGATGGTGTTGTGGTCCCAATTGGTCGTCAAAATGGAATTGGCGAAGCGCAGCGCCAGAAGGTTCAAAACCGTTTCTTTGGCGAGGCGGTTTCGGCGAATCGTCCATGACGATGAAACCGCAACGTCGGTCGAAAACGGACGGATGGTTCGGGTACAGCGCCCCCACGTGGCCGTCTTCTCCGGCGCTCAAAAGGATGATGTCGTAGCGTGATCCGTGGGCCGCCAGGATTTCTTCGTAGCGCCTCGCGCCTCGATCTGCAGCGGCCGGATCAAAGAGAAAGGGATGCGCACTCTCCGGTGTGATTCTGCCCTCCCGGGTCAGCGGATCGATGAACTGCTTTTGTGAATTCGAGTGATCTTGCTTCCCTGCAGGCCGATTCCGGCCATGAGCCCTTTTTGGCCGAAGATGAAGGCGTAGACGTCGTCTCGTGCCGTGGTGGTGGTCAGAGACTTGGCCAAGCCCTCATCCACGACCACGATGGAGGGGCCGATACCAACCTCCCACCCGTCGCTGCGCTCGAGATAGCCGAGGGCGGCATCCGTCATGAAAAACAGAACGTAGCCGTACTTCTGCAAGCCCGCCTGCAAACCGTAGGAGGCGGCCACCGTGTTGTAGTACCCCACGGTCTTGGATCCCATGCGAAGCACCCCTTCCCCGTAAAGCCCGCCGACAATGAAGCCGCCTTTGACAATTTTCGGGAAAATGAGAATGCCCTTGGCATGTTGCGCGAGCAGCTCGGCCGTCGGGTATTTTTGATAGAGCGCTCTCAGGGCCGAGTCGGCCGTGGCTTCGATTTCGGCTCTGTCGGCCGCGACGGCACCCCGTGCCCCGGTGAAGCCTGCCGCGCCGCAGGCCAACGCCAAAAAGACAAACACAACGCTCGTTCGTTTACGCATAAGGCCCCCCCAATCGCCGTAAAAATAGTCCACTTCACGGATTTGTTTCCCCCGTTTCAAGCATATTTTTTGTGGTTTATCACTGGACAATAGGTATTTCTCGTGCCAGTTCGTAATACAGTGCGGCCTGAATTTTGTTTTCGATCTGGTAGTATCGAAGGACTTTCTTTTCGGGAAGAACCTGACGAAACTTGGGAAGATAGGTTTTTCGCAATTTCAGCCCGAGCGATTCAATCGTCAACGCTTCATCGAGGAGTTTTCGTGCCGTGGCGTTGCTCATGTCCTTGGAGGCCTCCACGTAATCTCGAATCAATGCGGCCGTACGCGAACGCAGCAGAAAAAGCTCATCCTGATATTTTTCATAAACCGGCCAAAAGGCTTTGGCCTCCGATTCGCTCAGTTGCATGTTTTCACTGACAAAGAGCTTTTTGTCGGCGCGGATCTTGTCGCGCACCAGCTGCATGCTGTCCGCCGGCTTGTCTTGGGCTGTGGCCGGCATCAGCGCCAAAAGACTCAAAACCACCCCCAACACCAGGGCCATGGTGGTTTTTGTGGCCTTTCGCATGTCATGTCTCCTTTCCATCGTGTGGGATCATCCATTCCAAGGTGCATTTCGCGCGGCACGGTCTGTATCGGGAACCCTTCTTGGCAACGCCGGGGGGGTCACATGAAAGGGGGAAAACCGCCGAACGTTTCCCCGCGAAAACACCTTCCCCACCAGCTTCACCATGGACGACCAAAAAAGCGGGGTGCGGCGCCGCTGTTGCCGATGCGTTCACACTAAGGCATTGGCAGATCCGCCCCTATTGGACCTTGGTCCAATAGGGGCGGTCCCTCTTCAGCGCCGGGGAAACTTCGGCGCCCGGCACAGGGGACCTTTTTCTCGTGCACCGTAAGGACACCATGAGACTTTGGTCCAATGGATTCCTTTTAAAAAACGGGTGAATGTGCAGGGGCGCTCAGGAGCATTATCCCGGCAAAAAGCGCATCGATGCAGCGTCCCGTTTGAGGGAAAAGACCATGAACCGCACAGCGTCCTTAAAAGCTTTGGGCCTCGTGATTTTCGCCTGCCTGCTGTGGCTGATTCCCGAAACGGGGCGGGCTCAGAGCCTCGGCAAGATCAAATACAAAGATTCGCCCAAGGAAGACAAAATTCCCGCCGACCTCTCTCCGGCCCAGGTCGACGCCCATATGGCGGGACTTACCGACGCGCAGGCTCGGCAGCTTTTGGCTGCGGACCTGAAAAGCAAGGCCGCGGCACAAACCGAGAACGACACCCATCGCAAGGTCCTCGAGAAAGACAGGGGATTGGTTCTCGCCTTTTTTGCAGCCCACAGGGCCCTGTCGGCTCTCTTTGACCAACTGGGCCAAACGTTCACTCAAGCGGAGACCTCCGCACAGAGCCAGGTCTGGTCGAACCTGGTGGGAGGTTCCGGAGTCGGCCGGTTTCTTCGAGCCATGGCATGGCTTGTCTTGATCGTCGGCCTGGGCTGGAGCGTAGAAAAACTGCTGCTACACAAGACGGAAAAATTCCGAAGCCGTCTGACCCAGCAAATCCCGCGCTTCGGTTGGGAAAGAGCCGGCCTGATTCTTTTTCGACTGGTCGTGTCCGGCCTGGGCATCAGCGTCTACGTATTGGTCACTTTTCTTGCCCATTTCATGCTCTTCAGGCGGGGGTACAACGCCTCTCTGGTTTCCTCCGCCCTCCTCATGACATATTATTTCCGCCTGATCGAAGTCATCGCTCGGGTGATTCTTTCCCCCCAGATCCCCGAACTTCGGCTGGTCCCCATGCCGGACGGCGACGCGCGATTCCTGCATCGCTGGATCCTTTCGGCCACTCTGGCCGTCCTGCCGATCGCCGCTTTGACCTTGGCGCTGCACAAGGCCGGGGCCGGCCGAGAATTGGTTGTGCTCGTCTATGCCAGTGCCGGTCCCGTCCTCAGCATCCTTGTCTCCATTCTGATTTGGCGGATCCGCACCCGAGTGGCTGCGGCAATCTGTCCTTTTGAAAACCCGGGTTCTGTTGCCGGAGGGCTGCTGCGGCAAAGGTGCGCCGAGCTTTGGCATTACCCGGCCATGGTGTTCGCCCTGATGGTCGGGATCTATTGGTGGTTCAGGCTCGTCACCCACGGCGACGTCACCATCATCAAGCTCATTTTCAGTCTTTTTTTGGTCCCCCTGTGCATCGCCATGGATCACTGGCTCCAACAAACCCTTTCCCGATTGGAAGCGAAGCCCCAGGACGGCGTTGATTTCCCAGGGCCGGATGAAATCGACGAGACGACGGCGGAAAAAGCCGGTCGGGAGTCTTCGGATCGTGAAAAGCAAGAGGCGAAGACCCTGACCCCCTACTTTCCCTTGATCCGCAAAGCGTTTCGCATGGGGCTTCTGGTGTTTCTCTTTTTGGCGGCGCTGGACCTGTGGGGTATCGACTTCGGCTTTGCATGGATTTTCGGCCGAAGCGTTCTGGGTGTGATCATCGCGGTGGTTCTCGGTTTGATCGCTTGGGAAGTCGCCAAGGCGAAGATCGACAAAAAAATCCGGGAGGAAGCGCCGTTTCAAAGCGAGGAAGCCGAAGAAGGCGGCTCCGGGGGTTCCCGCCTCGGCACGCTGCTTTTGCTGCTCCGCAAGGCCATCATGGTGTTTCTTGTGGTGGTCATCACGTTCACCATCCTTGCCACCCTCGGCGTCAACATCGCGCCGCTGCTCGCCGGTGCCGGCGTGATCGGTCTGGCCATCGGCTTTGGATCCCAAACGCTGGTCAAGGACATCATCGCCGGAATCTTTTTCCTCATCGACGACGCTTTTCGCGTGGGAGACTATGTGGAAGCCGGAACCGCCAAAGGCACGGTGGAGGCCATCTCCCTGCGTTCCCTTCGGCTTCGACATCCCCGAGGGCAGGTCTTCGTCGTCCCCTTTGGGGATCTCAAAATGGTTCAAAATTTCACCCGGGACTACATCATCGAAAAACTCGACATCCGCGTGCGCTTCGACACGGACCCCGAAGAAATTCGCAAGATTGTCAAGAAAATCAACAGCGAAATCAAGGCGGACGAACAGCTGGCCCGCGCCCTGCTGAGCGATATCAAGTCGGCCGGAGTGCGCGCCATGGACGATTCCGCCATGATCATGCGGGTGAAATTCAAGTGCATTCCCGGGGAACAGTTCCTCATTCGACGCCAAGTTTACCAGCGGCTGCAAAAGGCCTTTAAGAAAAAAGGCATCGAATTCGCCCACCGAAACGTAACCGTGTACATGCCGCCGCAGTCCGGGGCAGCTGCGCCTGGACCTGCTGGAGAAAACGCCGTTCTGGGAGCCGCGGGAGGCGCCGCCGCCGCGGCCATCGCCCAGGCTGAGGCGGAAGCCTTGGCGAAAGCCAAGGAGAGGAAAAAGCCCGATTGAGTCTCTTGCTCACGAAAGGAAGGGGCGGATTTCATCCGCACCGCAGTTCTCCATGACAAGGCACGATGACCGCCCTTTCTTCGACAGCCTGATTTTTGTATAGTCCTTAAAAGGCCGCAGGGCCTGTTCGAACCGCGGGGCCGTTGATGCACGGCATGGAGGCCCTGACGCGCTTCGTGCAGGACGTCGTGCGTGAAGGGGGAAATGTGCCCGTGGACATGGACCGCCAAAGGTCGGCTCCGCAGAGCCTCTCCGATCGCGAAGGCTTCCATCGGTTGCTGTCGGAGATTTCCGCACGTTTCGTCATGATTCCGCCCCATCGGCTCACGGAAGAAATCGAAGCCAGTTTGCGGCAGATGCTCGATTTTTTCCAGGTCGACCGATGCGGTCTGCTTCGAACCCTTCCGGGTAAAAAAGCCTTTCAGATCGCTTATCTGGCCACGGCCGACGACGTCCCTTCCATTCCCTACGGCCCCGAACTGCCTCGGTCGTTGTTCCCCTGGGCCTATGACAAACTCACACGCCGGCGGGAAGTGATCGCCGTCAATCGACTGGATGATCTGCCGCCGGAGGCGGCCGCCGACCGACAAACGAGGCTCACTTGGAGCATTCGATCCAGCTTGGCCGTTCCCATTATTCTGTCGGAATCGAGCGATTGGCTGATCAGTGTCAACCAAACCCGCCGCGAACGCCGGTGGACAGAAGAAGTCATTCAACAGTTCAAACTGCTTGGGGAAATCCTTGTGAGTGCCATTGAGCGCTGCGCCGCGGAGTCGGCCCTGCGCCAAAGCGAGGAGTTCCTGAAGCTGGCAACGGATGCGGCCGATGTGGGTTTGTGGAGCATTTCGCCAGAGACTTTTCATGTGTGGGCTTCGCCGAAGATGCAGGAGATTTTTCACCTACCGCCCGGTGAAGCCCTTCACTTCGACCAACTCCTTTCGCGGATTCATCCCGACGATCGAATGAAAATCCAGAAGGCTTTCACCCACATCGCGGAAATCGCCGAAAAGCGTCAAAGCCTGGAATGCCGCATCGTCCGTCCCGACGGAACCGTTCGTTGGGTCCTCATCCGCGGCCGATCTTTTCAAGGCCCGCCCGGTGCCGCCCAACGCATTCTCGGGGCCGCCGTCGACATCACCGACCAGAAGAACATGGAGGAGCAGCTGCGGCTGCGTCTGGAGGAGATCGCCTCGTTGAAGGTTCAATTGGAACGCGAAAACGAATATCTTCGCGACGAGGTGCGCCTGCGCTCCAATCATGAAGAAATCGTGGGACCCAGCGCGGCCATGAGGCGCATTCTGGCCGAAATCGAGCAGGTGGCCGAAAAGGACGTCACGGTTTTGCTCCAAGGCGAGACCGGAACAGGCAAAGAACTTCTGGCCCACGCCATCCATCGGTTGAGTCCACGGCGGGACCGACCTTTGGTGGCCATCAACTGCGCCGCCCTTCCCCCCACCCTCATTGAAAACGAACTTTTCGGACGGGAAAAAGGCGCCTACACGGGGGCTCTGACCCGCATGGTGGGGCGCTTTGAACTGGCCGATAAGGGCACGCTGTTTTTGGATGAAATCGGGGAACTGCCGCTGGACCTTCAAGCGAAACTGCTGCGCGTTCTTGAAGAGGGGCGTTTTGAACGGCTCGGCTCCCACAAAACCATCAAGGTGGACGTGCGCATCATCGCCGCCACCAATCGCGACTTGGCCCAGGAGGTTGCCGCGGGAAGATTTCGGCGCGATCTCTACTATCGGTTGAACGTCTTCCCCATATGGATACCGCCTCTTCGGGAACGTCCCGAAGACATACCGCCCTTGGTCTGGTCCTTCGTCAAGCAGCTCGAAAAAAAACTGGGCCGGCGCATCGACCACATTCCCCGACGCGACATGGAAGCGCTGCAGCGTTACCCTTGGCCGGGAAACGCCCGGGAACTGAAAAACACCATTGAACGCGCCATGATTGTGAGCAAAGGAAGCACCCTGCGCGTGCGTCCGCCGGGCACGGTCCCCGAGCCCACGACCCCGGTGGGTTCCCTGGAGGAGACGGAACGCCGGCATATTCTCAACGTTTTAGAAAAAACCGGATGGCGCATCGGCGGCAAAGGCGGCGCCGCCGAAACGCTCAACATGAAGCGCACCACCCTCCAGTCCAAAATGAAAAAACTGGGCATCAAGCGCCCCGGCGCCTAATGCCGACATGTCGCCGCCGTGCCGATATATCGGCACACTGCGGCGGCCGACTTTTGGCGATCCCTTCAGCCTGAGCCGCAACATTCCCATGGATTCCAGTTCGTTGGCGCCGAGGCCTTCCGCTTGGCACACATGGCGCAAAGACTCCTTCCCGAGCGGTTCACGCCTTCCTTGCCGTTGGGTGGAACCATCGGGGGTGCCGATCAGAGCCCGAAAGGATGCCGCGGCGCGCCGGGACCTTTTGGGTGTGGAGGTGACTTCTTGTCCACAAAAAACGTGGGTGTGCTCCCCCGGGACCGTCAAAAAGCGTCCCAAAGCGTCGTGCGCAGCACCATCAGGCTCACCTTTCCGCCGAAGAAGCTCAAGGAGGCCTTGACCATTCTCAAACCGACCATCGAACAGACCAAGCTGGAGCCGGGCTGCATCGGGTGTCGGCTCTATCAGGATCTTCAGGAGGAACGTGCGCTGATGCTGGAATCCCTGTGGTCGAGGGAAGAGGATCTCTGGTTTCATGTGCGCTCCCCCAAATTTCTGGATGTGCTGCTTGTGATGGAAATGGCGGCGGAGGCCCCCGAAGTGCGCTTCGATCTTATCGGGCGGTCATGGGGTCTTGAGGCCATCGAAAAAGCGAGAGGCTAGCGGCTTTCGCGCGGGCACACGCCCCCCTGCGGAAGGTCCCTCGATGCACCGGGGAAGGCGGAGGAAGCGAATGCTTTTGAAAACTCGTATGAGGAGATGGAACGTGAAAAAAATTATGGGGTTGCTTGCATGTCTGGTGATCTTTGCAGGCTGTGCCACGACGCCGACGACGACAACGACGAGCGCCGCCAAGGCCGGGTTCCTTGGCCCCTATGAGGAAAAACTCGCCCCGGGGCCGGAGGGCGGAGTCCGATGGCGGTGGGTCAAACCCGGTGTCGATTTTTCCAAGTATAACAAGGTGATGTTGGAAAGCGTGGTGTTCTTTTTCGCCGACGATTCGCAATACCACGGGATCGATCCCCAAGAGTTGAAAGAGATCGCCGATGCGGCCAACCTGCAACTGGTCCGTGCGCTCAAGGACAAATATCCCCTCGTGGCCGATCCCGGCCCGGACGTGCTGCGCATTCGGGTGGCCATCACCGAGCTCGAACAAAGCCGACCGGGGCTGAGCGCCGTGACGTCGGTGGTGCCCGTGGGCATAGGCATAAGCGTTCTCAAAAAGGGGGCCACAGGGTCCTGGACCGGATCGGGGGCCACCGGGGCGGAAATGATGGTTCTGGATTCCACGACCGACGAAGTCCTGGCGGTGGCCAAGGACAAGCGGTCGGCGGGCTTTACCGAAAGGTTCAGCAAGTGGGGTTCGGCCGAGGAGGCGTTCGCGTTCTGGGCTGAGCGGATTCGGCTTTTCCTGGATCAGGCGCACAGCGCCAAACGGCAATAGAGGCCCATGTTTCCATGAAGATGATGCCCTCACAGCCTGCGCAGCATCTGATGGCCTGCCATCACTGCGACATCGTCCACAAAGTCCCTTCGGGACCGCCAGGGGCCGTGGCCGTTTGTGGGCGCTGCGGATGCGAACTGGTTCGCTTCAAACCCAAGAACTTTCAGCGTCCTCTGGCCCTTCTGTGCACGGCGGCGCTTTTGTTTGTCATGTTCAACACGTTTCCTTTTTTGACCTTCAAGAAAGGTTCCCTTGTCCATCAAACTTACATCATCAGCGGCATTTACCTGCTGGCGAAACAGGGCATGCCCCTTCTGGGTGCTCTTGTGGCCCTCAACCTTCTGGTCATTCCCGGGCTGCATCTGCTGGGGTCCTTGTACGTCTTGGTGCCTGTGAGCCTCAATCGTCGGGTTCCCGGCATGTTTACCGTCTTCCGCTATGTCCGCCTCATGCAGCCATGGCACATGGTGGAAATTTTCATGCTGGGGGTCCTGGTGAGTATGGTCAAGCTGGCCAAGATGGCGCAAATCCTGCCCGGAACGGCGGTCTACTCGCTCACGGGTTTCATTTTCGTCATGGCGGCGGCCTGGGCCAGCATGGATCCCCATGAGGTATGGTCCAGGTGGGAGGAACCGTCATGAGCCCCCAGGTTTTCACCGCGCGCCGAATGGGATGGGTGAGCTGCTCGGTGTGTCATCTGCTGTGCCCGGCGCCCCCCCACGATGATCGGGCCGAGGTTTTCAAATGTCCGCGATGCGGCGCCCGGCTGCACAGCCGAAAGCCCGACAGCGTCGCCCGCACGTGGGCTTTGGTGCTTGCCGCCTGTATTTTCTACATTCCGGCCAACGTGCTTCCCATGACCACGGTCGTGGCCTTGGGCAAGGTCCAATCCGACACCATCATGAGTGGGGTCATTTACTTCATTCAAAGCGGTTCGTGGCCCATCGCGCTGATCATCTTTGTGGCGAGCGTTTTTGTGCCCCTTTTGAAATTGCTGATCCTGGTCTTTCTTTTGGTTTCGGTGCAGCGCCGCTCCCGTCTGCGCCCCAAAGACCGCACGCGGCTGTATCTTTTGACCGAAGCCGTGGGTCGTTGGTCCATGCTGGATGTTTTTGTGGTCACGATCCTTGTGGCCATGGTCAATCTCGGGGCCTTGGCCACCATTCAGGCCGGACCGGCGGCCCTTTACTTCGCCGCCGTGGTTGTTCTGACGATGTTTGCCGCCATGAGCTTTGATGCGCGGCTCATCTGGGATGTTCTGGAGGAATAGCATGTCCGATTCGAACCGTTCCCAGGGCGATATGCCCAAAGTGCCCGTCGCGCCCGTTAAAGAAAGGTCCTCACGGTTTTCTCTGGTGTGGCTTGTGCCGTTGGTGGCCGCTCTCATCGGCGGCTGGTTGGTGGTCAAGGCCCTCAGGGAAAAAGGCCCGCGGATCACCATCACCTTTAAGTCGGCCGAAGGTTTGGAGGCCGGCAAAACCAAGGTCAAGTACAAGGATGTGGAAATCGGGACGGTGTCCACGGTGGAACTGGGCGAGGATCTGCAAGGGGTTGTGGTGAAGGCGGATGTGGTCAAGGCGGCCGAGCGCCTCATCTCCGAAAACACCCGGTTTTGGGTGGCGCGGGCCCGCGTGTCGGCCACGGCCGTCTACGGCTTGGGAACCGTATTCTCCGGTGCCTACATCGATATGGACCCCGGAAAACCGGGCAAACCCATGCGGCATTTCACCGGGCTTGAAGAACCCCCCATTGTGACCACGGGGTTGCCGGGACGGCACTTTGTTCTCGAATCGCCGCGCCGCGAATCCCTCGACGTGGGGGCTCCCGTCTATTACCGGCAGCTTCGGGTCGGGGAAGTGGTCTCGTATCGGCTCCAGGACGACGGCCAAAAAATTGTGGCCAAAATTTTCGTTCACGCCCCCTACGACAAATTCGTTCGACAAAACACACGGTTTTGGGACGCCGGCGGCATCGACCTCAAAATGGACGCTTCCGGAGTGCATCTCTACACCGAGTCTCTCGTTTCCGTTCTTGTGGGCGGCATTGCCTTCGATACCTTTGAGGGCGGTCCGAATGCTGAGGAGCCCGCACCCGAGGATTCGGTGTTTCCTCTTTTTCCAAGCCAAGAGAAGGCCAAGGAAAAAATCTACAGCACGAAAAATTATTTTGTTCTGCTCTTTGACGGGTCCGTTCGAGGCCTTTCGGTGGGAGCCCCCGTGGAATTTCGAGGGATTCAGATGGGGCAGGTGATCGATATCAAAACGGAATTCGACCTCTCGACCAACAAGGTCCAAATCCCCGTGATCGTCGCCACTGAACCGGAGCGCATCACCTTTGTGGGCACCCTGCCGGGCGGACTTACCCGAAAAGATCTCAACGATTATCTCGTCTCTCAGGGGATGCGGGCCCAACTGCGTTCGGGCAATTTCATCACGGGGCAGCTTTACGTGGCGTTGGACATTTTCCCCAAGGCCGCACCCGCTCAACTCGTACACAACGGGCGCTACGGGTATCCGGAGTTTCCCACCGTGGGGAGCACCTTTGAAGAGGTCGGTTCGAAGCTGTCCAATATCCTGGATAAGCTGGACAAAATCCCCTTGGAACAAATCGGCGCCGACGTGCGCGACACCGTTCAGGGGGCCAAGCGGATCACCACGTCCCCGGAACTGCTGCGGACGCTGAAGTCTCTGGAGGAAGCCGTCAAGGAAATGCGCGGGCTTTTGGCCCAGTGGCGAACACAGACCAGCCCTGAACTCAATACCACCCTCGTGCAGGCCCAAAGTTCGCTTGCCGCCATGGAATCGGCGTTGCGGGCGGACTCTCCGATTCAGAGCCGCTTGAGTGCGGCGGTTGAAGAATTCGCCGCGGCGGCCCGGGCGCTCAAAGTGCTGGCGGATTCCCTGGAACGGCATCCCGAATCCGTACTGTTCGGCAAAGGACAAGGACAATGAAAGCGAACCCGAAAAAACCGATCTTTTGGGGGGCCGCGTGCGCGCTCGCCCTTTTGGTCATGGGCTGCGGCACCACGAGCCCACGCGTGCAGTATTACACTTTGGCCCCTGTATCGGGTTCGAGCCCGTCGGGGGCGGGCCCCGCCAAATGGCTCGTGGCCGTGCGGCCGGTGTCCGTGCCCGACGTCTTAAAACGCCCGCAAATCCTTATCCGCACGGGGGAAAACACGGTCACCGTCAGCGACTTTCAACGCTGGGCGGGGTCCTTTGATCAGGATGTGACCCGGGTCCTCGTGCAGAATCTCCATGCGCTGCTTCAGGACGTGGGGGCGGCGGCGGCTCTGGATGTCGTCGTTCCGGAGCCGCACTGGGTGGTGGCCGTTTATCTCACCCGGTTCGACGGGCGTCCGGAAGAGAGCGTCGTGCTGCATGCGACGTGGAGCCTCAAGGCCCAAAAGACCAGGTCGGAAACGGTTCTGAAGGAATCCGTCATCACGGAACAATGCGACGCTCCCGGTTACGAGGGGCTGGCGGCCGCCCAGAGCCGGGCGCTTGCCGCCTTGAGCCGCGAGATCGCCGCCGAGATTAAAAAGCGCATCGCTTCGGCAGGTCTATGACATGCAAGCGGGGCAAGGCGTGGTGCGGGGTCTCGGCCGAAGCCGCTCCCTCAGGTTCTCTTCTTAAACAAGCGGCTTGGATTTCAGACAAGGGCGTAAAGACCCAAGCAGGCCTTACGCCGTTCACGAAAGGGGGGTGAGGTGAAGACGAAATGGCAGGGAATTCTGGTGTTGGGTGTGGTCATGGCCGTGCAGAGCGCCTGGGCGCAGGAAAAGCCGGGGGCGCCGCCTCCACCGGAAGTGGAAGTGGTTGCCGTCATCCAAAAGGATCTGCCGGTCACCAAGGAATGGGTGGCGGTCATGGACGGGTTGGTGAACGCCACCATTCAAGCCCAAGTCCAAGGCTATCTCATCAAGCAACTCTATCGCGAAGGGGATTTTGTCAAAAAAGGGACGCCCCTCTTCGAAATCGACCCACGTCCCTTTCAGGCCGGATTGGATGAAGCCAAGGCCGCTTTGGCCAAATACGAAGCGGTGCTCAAGACCCGCCAAGCCACGCTCAAGCGCATCCTTCCTCTGGCGGCAGCCAACGCGGTGAGTCAAAAGGACAAGGACGATGCCGTGGGGGCGGTTCAGGTGGCGGAAGCCGATGTGTTGCAGGCCAAAGCGGCTTATGCCAAAGCGGCCCTCGCCTTGGAGTTCACCCGGATCGTCTCGCCCATCGACGGCATCGCCGGAAGCGCCAACGCCCAGATCGGCGACCTGGTGGGCCCGCCTCAAAGCAAGCCCTTGACGACCGTTTCCACCGTCGATCCCATCAAGGTGTATGTGTCCTTGAGTGAAACAGAATACCTTGTCCTCGGGGCGGAAGCCAAAGAAAGACAGTCTACCACTCCGGGCCGCATCCATCTCGAGCTGATCCTGGCGGACGGTTCCGTTTGGAAGCATTCGGGGCGCTTCGCGTACGCAGACCGCCAAGTGGACCCGCAGACGGGCACCATCAAAGTGGCCGCGGTGTTTCCCAATCCGGACAACTTTCTCCGTCCCGGTCAGTACGCCAAGGTTCGGGCCGTCCTCAAGGAAGGCGTGGGCGCGCTTCTTGTGCCGCAAAGGGCGGTTGCCGAACTCCAGGGACAATATCAAGTGGCCGTGGTCGATGCCGACGATGTGGTGCGACTGCGCACCGTCAAGGTCGGGGAACGCTCGGGAACCTTGTGGGTCATCACCGAAGGGCTCAAGCCCGGCGAGCGGGTCGTCTCGGAGGGTCTTCAAAAGGTCAAAGACGGGATGAAGGTGATCCCGCGAACGAAATAGGCAGCCTCGGGGTTTCCTGAACAACCTCCGGCGCAAAGCCCATCGACAGAAAAGGCGGTCCTTCCATGGGAAAGTTTTTCATCAACCGGCCCATCGTGGCCTTCGTGATCGCGATCATCACGGTCATCGTGGGTTTGGTGGCCCTTTTGGGCCTTCCGATAGCCCAATACCCCGACATCGTGCCCCCTGAAATTGTCATCAACACCTTTTACACGGGCGCCGACGCCCAAACCGTCGAACAGTCCGTGGCCACTCCCATAGAGCAAGAGATGAGCGGCGTCGACAACATGAACTACATGTATTCGCTCAACGCCAACAACGGCGAGCTCAAGCTGTATGTCAATTTCGATGTGTCGACGGATCCAAGCATCGATCAGGTCTTGGCTCAGATGCGCAAAAGTCAGGCGGACTCCAAGCTGCCCTCGGAAGTCCGCGATTACGGCGTGACGGTGAAAAAGTCCACATCCTCCCCGCTCATGCTCATCTCCCTCTTTTCTCCCAACGGCTCCTACGACGCCACGTTCCTGGCCAACTACGCCTACATCAATTTGAACGACCAGCTGACCCGCGTCCCCGGCATCGCCAGTGTGACGGTTTTCGGAGCCGGCCAATACGCCATGCGCCTGTGGGTGAGACCGGATGTGCTGGCCAAGCTGGGCATCACCATTCCCGACATTGTCAATGCGGTGAAAAAGCAAAATACGGTGAACCCTGCCGGGCAGGTGGGTGGAGAACCCGCCCCGCCGGGCCAGGAATTCACGTACGCCATTCGCGCCCAAGGGCGACTGGAAACTCCCGAGGAATTCAGCCGTATCGTCGTTCGGGCCAACCCGGACGGATCCTTCGTGCGCCTGAGCGATGTGGCTCGAATCGAACTCGGCTCCCAAAACTACACCACGGCCGGACGTTTCAACGGAAAACCCTCCGCCGTGCTGGCCCTGTATCAGCTTCCGGGAACCAACGCCATTCAAGCCGTGGACGGGGTCAAGAAACTCATGGAGGAGGTCAAAAAGACCTCCTTTCCCGCCGATCTGGACTACGTGGTGTCCTTGGACACGACCCAGTCCGTACGCGAAGGAATCAAAGAGATCCTTCACACCCTGGCGGAAGCCTTGGTGCTGGTCATCATCGTCGTGTTCGTCTTCCTTCAGGGCTGGCGCGCCACCCTCATTCCCGCCCTGGCCGTTCCGGTCTCCCTCATCGGCACCTTCATGTTTTTCCCGATCATCGGCTTTTCGGTGAACACCATCGCGCTCATGGGGCTCGTTCTCGCCATCGGCCTCGTGGTGGACGACGCCATCGTGGTGGTGGAAGCCGTCGAACATCATATCGAACACGGCCTGTCGCCCAAGGAGGCGACGCTTCAGGCCATGAAAGAGGTTTCAGGGCCGGTGGTGGCCATCGCCTTGGTCCTTTCGGCCGTTTTTCTTCCCACGGTCTTCATCCCGGGCATCACGGGAAAGCTTTATCAACAGTTTGCCATCACCATCGCCATTTCCGTGCTGATCTCCGCCTTCAACGCCTTGACCTTAAGCCCGGCCCTGTCGGCTTTGATCCTCAGGCCCAAGAAAAAAGCCCGAGGTCCCCTCGGCGCCTTTTATCGCGGGTTTAACAATGTGTTCGGCAAGGCCACCAACGGCTATGTCAAGCTCAGCGGCTGGTTCATTCGCAAATTCGTCATCAGCCTGATTCTTCTTCTGCTTTTTACGGGCGCTACCGGAATGCTCGGCAAACGGGTGCCCGGGGGCTTTCTTCCGGAAGAGGACCAAGGGTTTCTGTATGCCGGCGTGCAACTGCCCAACGCGGCCTCCCTGCAGCGAACGGGCGAGACTTGCCGGTCCCTGGAGAAGATCATCATGGAAACCCCCGGCGTGGAATACTGCACGACCGTGGTGGGCTACAGCATGCTTTCGGGGGTCTCCAACACCTACAGCGGCTTCTTTTTCATCACCTTGAAACCGTGGCACGAGAGGAAAAAGCCCGAAGAGCAATACGGAGCCATCCTGGCGAGCCTGAACAGGCGACTGGGCCAGACTGCCGAGGGAGCGGCCTTTGCCTTTTCGCCCCCGGCTATTCCGGGCATTGGAACATCGGGAGGGGTGACTTTTCTGCTCGAGGATCGCGCGGGCAAGGATATCGCCTTTCTTTGGGACCATACCCAAAAGTTTCTCTCCGCCGCCTCCAAGCGCCCCGAGATCGCCCGGGCCATGACCACCTTCTTGCCCACGGTCCCGCAGATTTACGTGGATGTGGACCGGGATAAGGTCTTGAAGCAAGGCGTGGATCTCAGTCAGGTCTACGGGACACTCCAGGCTTTCATGGGAGGTTATTTCATAAATTATTTCAATCGATTCGGTCGCCAGTGGCAGGTCTATCTTCAAGCCGAGGGGGAATTTCGCACGGAAGCGGAGCAGTTGGGGCAATTTTACGTGAGGAACGATGCCGGCGGAGCGGTTCCCCTGTCGACGCTCGTGCGATTCGAAAACCGAACGGGCCCCGAATTCACCATGCGATACAACCTGTACCGGTCGGCCCAGATCAACGCCACGCCGGCTCCGGGTTACAGCTCGGGGCAGGCCATGCGGGCTTTGGAAGAAGTGTTTCAGCAGACCATGCCGCGGGAGATGGGCTACGACTATCTGGGCATGTCCTTTCAAGAGAAAAAGGCCATGGAAGGGGTGCCTGTCGCGGTGATCTTCGCCCTTTCCCTCATCTTCGTGTTCTTGATCCTTGCCGCGCAATACGAAAGCTGGTCGCTTCCCTTCGGCGTGCTTTTGGGAACGCCTGTGGCCATTTTCGGCGCTTTTGCGGGCATCTTTGTCCGCAAGCTGGAGTTCAACCTCTACGCCCAAATCGGCTTGATCATGCTCATCGGACTTTCGGCGAAAAACGCCATTCTGATCATCGAGTTCGCCAAGGTGGAATATGAGAAAGGAAAGGGTCTCGTGGAAGCGGCGCTTGAAGGGGCTCGGCTGCGTCTACGCCCCATTTTGATGACCAGCTTCGCCTTTATCCTCGGGTGCGTCCCTCTCGCCGTGGCCTCCGGTGCGGGAGCCATCGCCCGCCAGGTCATGGGGACGGGGGTTATCGGCGGCATGTTGGCGGCTTCATTTATCGCCATCTTTCTCGTTCCCGTGACGTTTTACGTGGTGGAACGCATCACACATCGGGCCGCGCCCCTCCAGGACAAGCCGGCTCTGGCTGCGCATCACGGGGTGGAGCAAAAGAGCAAGGGAGGCGAACATGCGTAACCATATTCTGGTCTGTCTTGTGGGCGTGATGCTTTTGGGGTGCGCCGTCGGCCCGGATTATAAAAGGCCCCCGGTGGAGGCCCCGACGCGATGGCGTTTTGATGCCACGGAAGCCCGGGACCTGGCCAATACGCCGTGGTGGAAGCACTTTCAGGATCCCGTTTTAGACCAGCTGATCCAGATCGCCCTTGAAGAAAACAAAGACCTGCGCGTGGCTTCCGCGCGCATTGAGGAGTTCATGGGCCGTTATGTCACGACGCGCGGCAATCTGTTCCCTCAGCTGGGAGCCGGCGCCGGATACACGCGCCAGCGGGTCAGCCAGGAAGGCGTCAGTTCCATTCCTTCGTCTCAGGCCACTTTTGACACCTACGATGTCTTTTTCAACGGCAGCTGGGAAATCGACTTTTTCGGAAGACTCACGCGAGCCACCGAAGCCGCCCGGGCGGAACTTCTGGCCACCGAGGAAGCCCGACGCGTGGTGATCCTCACGTTGGTCTCTTCCGTGGCGGCCACCTACATCGACCTGTTGACCTTGGACAAACAGTTGGACACCGCGCGCAAGACCGCCGAGGGCCGCAAGCAGAGCTTGGACATCTTCCAAAAGCGCTTCGAAGGCGGGGTGGTTTCCGAAGTGGTCCTCAGTCAGTCGGCGGCGGAATACCACGATGCGGTGGCCAAAATCCCCGATTTGGAGCGGTCCGTCGTCCAGACGGAAAACGCGCTCAGTCTACTCCTTGGCAGAAACCCCGGCCCCATCGTGCGAGGGCGCCGACTCGACGCTTTGGCCGCACCCGGCGTCCCCAGCGGATTACCGTCCGATTTATTGGAACGGCGTCCGGACATTCGCCAGGCCGAGCAAGCCTTGGTGGCGGCCAACGCCCGGATCGGCGTCGCCAAATCCTTGTATTTTCCGACCATTGTGCTGACGGGTCTTTTCGGGAGTTCCAGTCCGGAATTGTCCGACCTGTTTACGGGGCCGATGAAAATCTGGAGCTTCACCGCCCCGCTCACCCTGCCCATCTTCACGGCGGGACGCATCAAGGGCCAGGTGCAGGCGGCGGAGGCCGCCCAAAGGCAGGCCCTGTATCGATACCAAGCGGCCATTCAAAACGGGTTTCGGGAAGTGGAGGACGCTCTGGTGGACCGCGTCAAATTTGAAGAACAGCTGCAGGCTTTAGGGGAGCAAGTCCAGGCCTTGCGCCGTTACGCTCGGCTTGCCCTGTTGCGCTATGATGAAGGATACGCCAGCTATGTGGAGGTGCTGGATGCGGAACGCAGTTTGTTCAATGCGGAACTCACCTACGCCGCGGTGCAGGGCAGCCGCTTAAACGCTTTTGTCAATATCTACAAGGCCATGGGCGGCGGCTGGGTGGAAGCGGCCGAAAAAAGTACGCCGGAAAGCAAGGACTCTCGGCCTTCGGGGGCCCCCTTGGGCGAGCCTTCACCCCGTCCCTAGCCGCCGCGCCCGCTAACACGTGACCTGGGGGAGATGGACCCTTTTGTTCATGAAAGCCTATCAGCGTCTAATGCCGGGTTCGGCCCGGTTTTGGTCCACCGACATGGGTCTGAGTGCCCTTTTGGGTTCGTTGACGATCTACATCTTTGTCGTCAGTCCGCTCTCGCGACATTACCACGTGGGAAAGGTCGTGCACGTCTTTTTCGCGTTGGTCCTCCTTTCGGGGTTGCTGGGCACTTCCCCCGGCGCCCGCTTCAGACCGTGGATGCTTATGGCCGCCGTGAGCGCCGTTCTCTTTCGATGGATTTCGCAGGAAAACGCCGTCCGGTTATGGGTTGGGTTAGGCTACGGGTGTAGCAGCTTGTTTTTCGGTTTGAGTGTCATCCAGTTGCTCGCTCGAGTCTTCCAGCGCGGGCCGAAGACGGCCCATCGCGTGCGGGGCGCCGTCGCCGTCTACCTCATGTTGGGGCTTTTATGGGTGTCTTTCTATCAGTTGGTGGAGCTCCTTTCGCCGGGCGCTTTTCGATTCCCCGACAACCCCGACGGGACACCGTTACCGGACGCCGCTCAACAAAGCGCTTTGATCTACTTCAGCTTCGTGACGCTCACCACCGTGGGCTACGGCGATGTGGTGGCCGTGGAACCTTTCGCCAGAAGCCTCGCCGTGATGGAAGCCCTCTCGGGCCAACTCTTTCCCGCCGTCCTTTTGGCGCGCATTGTGGCCCTTCAGGTGAGCGAAGAACAATAAGTAACCATGGGGCTGAAACGGAATGCGGACAAAGTCGTCATATCACAAAAGGGAGATGAAGCCCCGGCCCTCGATCACCCGCTGGGGGGCTCTTTTCAAGCCATTCGCATGCTTTCTTTTTTCGCTTTCTCTGGTGCCCGCTCTTGGAACCAAAGACGCTGGAGGACCGGGAACGGCATGGGCTTGGACGCCGCGGCAAAGCGTTACCATGCGCCATGCCTTCGACATCCTTTGTCCTTCGTGCTTCCATATCCATGGTCGCTCCCCTTGGAACACGTCGCCGTCTTTGGGTTCGAATCCGTTCTCAACACGCATGGCTCCGCAGGCGTTTTTCCAAGAAGCCTTTTTGGAGCATGTGGGCCTTGACTCTCGTGAATCCACCGGCGTTCCTCAGCACCCGCCCATCGGAACGGGAGAGGTTCTTCGGTTCTTTCTTGTCGCAGCAGAAAGCCCCGGCCTGAAGACTCTCGGCCTCACGGTTTTCTGGATTCTGCACCTGCTTCTTGTCGCGGCACTCCTCTTTGCCCTCATGAAGCACAGGCGTACGAAGCAGGCATTGCTCAAAAGCCAAGAGATGGTTTGGAAAGCCATCGACGAATGGAAAACGACCTTTGACAGCGTTCCGGATCCCATGGTGGTTTTCGATGATCAGTTTCGAATCGTTCGGGTCAATCAGGCCACCGCTTCCCTTTTCGGTCTTTCCCATGAGCAGATTGTCGGCAAGCCTTGTGACGCCTTGATTCCGGAGACGAACAGAGTCTTCGACAAAGGGCTTCTCGAAAGATGCGCCCAGTCCACGCAGCATGAAGAGGAAGAAATCCACGACAAGGCACGGGATCGTTGGTTCCTGGCTTCCGCATCCCCGATGACGGACACTCAGGGACGCATCACCGGATTTCTCTACCTGGCTCGGGACGTGACCGAGCAAAAACAGGCGCAAGCCGAAGCGCACCGGCGCCTCACGGAGCTGGCCCACGTGACGCGGGTGGCCAGCCTTGGGGAGCTGGCATCGTCGCTGGCGCATGAAATCAATCAACCCCTCACGGCCATCCTTGCCAACGCCCAGGCAGCCCAGCGGTTTCTTGCCGCGCCCAATCCGAATCTTCATGAAGTGGAGCAGATTCTCGGCGACATTGTCGGCGATGTCAAAAGGGTCGGTGAAGTCATTCGCCGCTTACGCGCGCTTCTTCGAAAACAGACACCTTTTTATGAGTCCTTTAACCTCAACGAGGCTGCCCTGGAAGCCATCACCCTGGCCAACAGCGCCGCGCCGCTGAACGAATTGGTCATCACTTTGACGACGCTCACGGATCCCATTATCGTGAGGGCCGATCGCGTGCAGCTGCAGCAGGTGTTGTTCAATTTACTCATGAACGCCGCCGCCGCCGCCATGAAAGACATGCCGAGGCATCGACGAAGGATCGCGGTCACAACGGAGGTCACTGCGGAGCCCATGGTGAAGGTTTCGGTGACGGACTGCGGCCCCGGTATCCCCGAACGCGATGCCCACCGCATTTTTGAGCCGTTCTACACAACAAAGCCGGATGGCATGGGCATGGGACTTTCTATCAGCCGAACGATCATCAAAGCCCACGGTGGGGAGATGCTCGGTTTCAACAATCCCGAAGGCGGGGCCACCTTCACTTTTACGCTGCCCTGGACCGGACACGCCGAAATGCTGCCGCAATGAGGCGCAGGGCGTCACCATCGCCGGCGCTCGAATGCCTCTATCTGTCGGGCTGTGGGGCTGAAGGCGTCTTGTTTGCGGGGAAACCGAGCCCGAGAAGGAGAGCAAATCGAACCAAATCGGACAAGGATTTGGCGCCCATTTTTTCCATGACCCGGGCCCGATGCACTTTGACGGTCTTTTCTGTGGTTCCCAGTTCGAAAGCGATTTGCTTGTTGAGCATGCCCACGACGACGAGTTCAAAGACCTGGCGCTCCCGAGGCGTGAGGCTTTTCAGGCGCGCACGGAGTTCCTCTTTTTCCAACCGCACGTGCCTGCCTTGGCGGGAGGCGGCCACGGCCTGCGAGACGACCTGCAAAAACTCGGCGTCGTCAAAGGGTTTTTGGAGAAAATCCAGGGCACCGGCTTTCATCGCTCGAACACTTTTCGCTACCGTGCCGTAGCCCGTAATGAAGATCACGGGAATCGGATGGTGGCGTTCGCTGAGACGTTCCTGCAGCTCCAGCCCGCTCAGTTCGGGCATCTCCATATCGAGGATCAGGCACCCTGGAACGTCACGGCAGGGGCGGTTCAAAAATTCAGCCCCCGAGGCGAATGTCACCACGGCGTAGCCCGCCGAACGGAGCAATCTCTCCAAAGACTTTCGAACCGACGGGTCATCATCCACAACATAGATAACCGCTGGTTCTTCCCTCGTCACGGCACGATCCTTTTTCAAGGCATAGCGGTCCGGGAAACTTTCGCGGACGGATATTCTTCCCTTGGCGGCCCTCGGCCATTCCATTGACCATTCCTTTTGTGCCCTGAGTTTACGATCCGAGGACAGTAAAAACAACGGCAAACCCACAGGAGCGGCCCGGCCTTCCATCACCCTTTTGTTGGACCAAAGTCCAATTGGCCGCCCTGTTCGGTTCGTTACACTTCCCGTGTACAGCCTCGTGGTTGTTGGCGTCGATCCATCGCTCCCTCCTTATCGTCGGCAATCGGCTCAGCTTGGGCGACGATGGCACCCGACGGAACCTCATGTGGGCAAGGAGCCGACGTGGAGTCCGAAAAAACTTTTACGGTGTTCGTGGTGGACGATGATGCTTCCGTCCGAAAGGCCGTGAAACGATTGCTCACCGTTCACGGGTATGAGGTGCAAACGTTTGAGTCCGCAGAGGAATTCATGGGTTCGGGCCATGTGGGAACCGACGGGTGCCTTGTTCTGGACATGCGCCTGCCGGGCATATCGGGCTCTGAGCTGTACGAGACCCTTTTGGCCTGGACCAACCCTTATCCCGTGATTTTTATGACGGCCCACGACAATGAAGAATGGCACTCATGGGTGGCGAAAGGCCGAGGCGTCGCCTACTTGCGCAAACCCTTTGACCAACAGGCTCTGCTGCATGCCGTGGAAAAGGCTCTGACGTGTGCCCGTCACGGGAAAGAAATCCCGGCAAGGCAGCCGCAGAAGCGTCTGTGAGAATGCTCCCATAGCTTCACTGTACGGGAGCGCCGCAAAGCGCGGTGCGGGGTCGCGGCTGAAGCCGCTCCCACAGGGTCCCTTCTCCAACGAACTTCAAGAAGAAACGGACAGCGCCGCGCGGGCCCGGAACCTTGGTTTGTCGGCCTTTGGGTTTCCGCATTGGACCAAAGTCCAATGATCTTCGATCCAAACAGGCGTTAGAGTGTTTTCAAGAAGATGTAAGCCTACGAGGTGATGGAACAATCCCCCGGAATCTTCTCCGAAGGCTTTGGAAGCCGCCTTGCATACTCAGAAAGGAGGCCACAGGGGTATGGCAACATCGGTTGTGGACGTGACGGAACAAAAGCGTTTGAACGAGGCACGGGACGCGGCAATTCCCTGGAAAAAATGGGGCCCCTACCTCAGTGAGCGCCAATGGGGTACGGTTCGAGAGGACTACAGCGAAGACGGCAACGCCTGGAACTACTTCACACACGACCAGTCGCGTTCACGAGCTTACCGCTGGGGCGAAGACGGCATGGGGGGAATCTGCGACGATTCGCAAAAGCTCTGCTTCGCCCTGGCCCTGTGGAACGGGCGCGATCCCATTTTGAAGGAACGGCTTTTCGGGCTCACCAACAGCGAAGGCAATCATGGCGAAGATGTCAAGGAATACTACTTTTATTTGGACAGCACCCCGACCCATTCGTACATGAAATACCTCTATAAATACCCCCAGAGGGAGTTTCCGTACCGCGACCTGGTGGAAACAAACCGAAGGCGCTCTCGAAATGAGTTTGAATACGAACTCATGGACACAGGCGTCTTCGACGACGATCGCTACTTTGACGTCTTCGTGGAATATGCAAAGAACGATCCCGAGGACATCCTTATTCGAATCACCATACACAACCGCGGACCCGATGCCGCGCGGCTTCATGTTTTACCGACCTTGTGGTTTCGAAACACGTGGTCGTGGGGAAACGGCGAGCCCAAGCCCAGCCTAAGCCAAGCCGGACCGGGGCGGATTGAGGCACATCATCATGAATTGGGCCACTATTGGCTCATGAGCGACGAAGCTTCGGAACTTCTCTTCACGGAAAACGAAACCAACACGGAGCGCCTGTGGGGGCAGCCCAATGCCTCCCCGCATGTGAAAGATGCCTTTCACAGTTACGTGATCGAGGCAAAAACCCAAGCGGTCAACCCCGCCAAGACGGGAACCAAAGCAGCGGCCCACTACGTTCTGGACATTGCCGGCACGGGCAGTCGGACGCTTCGTTTGAGACTCACCGCAACCCCCGGGGAGGACGCCTTCACGGACTTCGATGAGGTTTTTGCCAGCCGAATCGCGGATGCAGACGAATTCTACGAACGGATCACGCCCACATCGCTCAACGAAGATCAGCGACGGGTGCACCGCCAGGCTTTGGCGGGCATGCTGTGGACGAAACAATACTACTACTTTGATTTGGAGCAGTGGCTCTTGGAACACAAAAGCCACCCGCTCCTCGACGCCAACCCGCGGGGCATACGGAACATGGAATGGTTCCACATGCTCAACGCCGATATCATCTCCATGCCCGACAAATGGGAGTATCCCTGGTACGCGGCTTGGGACCTGGCCTTTCACACCACCGTTTTGGCCTTGGTCGATTTCGACTTTGCCAAAGAACAGCTTCTGCTGATGCTGCGCAACCTCTACTGCCACCCCAACGGCCAGATTCCCGCCTACGAGTGGAATTTCAGCGATGTCAACCCGCCGGTCCATGCCTGGGCCACCATCTACCTTTTCAAGATGGAGCAGGCCTTGGGTCGAGAGGACATGCGGTTCTTGGAGCGGTCTTTTCATGGGCTCATGCTCAACTTCAACTGGTGGGTGAACCGCAAAGACCCGACCGGCCGCAACGTGTTCGCCGGGGGCTTTCTCGGGCTGGACAACATCGGCGTCTTCGATCGCAGCGCTCAGCTGCCCACGGGCGGATCGCTGGAACAGGCGGACGGGACGGCGTGGATGGCGTTCTATTGCCAGTGCATGCTGGAAATCGCCCTGATTCTTACCGAATACGACCCGGTCTATGAAGAGTTTGCCTTCAAGTTCATGCAGCATTTCATGTGGATCGCCTACGCCATGGACCGCATCGGCGAACATCGTGACGAAATGTGGGATGAAGAGGACGGCTTTTTTTACGATCTGCTTCGGCTGCCGGACGGCCGGGCTATGCGGCTGAAGGTGCGGTCCTTGGTGGGGCTGCTGCCCCTGTGTGCCTCCAGCGTCTTCACGGGCAAGGATTTATTGACCCGTTATCCGAAACTGGTCCAAATGATCGCGCTGTTCCGCAAACGCCATCCGGAGGTCGTGGCTCATGTGGCTCCCACGGAAACGGGGTACATCGGATACAAAGACCGGCGGCTGCAGTCGATCCTCAACAAGAAAAAGCTTACCCGAGTCTTGGGGTATATGCTGGACGAAAACGAGTTTTTGGGACCCTACGGAATTCGATCCCTCTCCCGCATTCACTTGGACCACCCCTTTTCGTTTCGAGTGGGCGAAGAAATCTACACGGTTCGTTATCTGCCCGGTGAGTCCGATTCGGGGATGTTCGGGGGCAATTCCAACTGGCGCGGCCCGGTGTGGATGCCCATCAATGCGCTCATTATTCGGGCTTTGGTCAACCTCTATCAGTTTTACGGGGACGACTACACGGTGGAATGCCCTACGGGCTCGGGTCATAGGATGACGCTGTTCGAAGTGGCCCAGGAAATCGCGCGGCGACTCACCACTATTTTCCTTCGCAACGCCGAAGGTCGAAGGCCGGTCTACGGCGGGACGGCCAAGTTCCAGCACGATCCTCACTGGCGCGACCTGATCCTGTTCTATGAGTATTTTCATGGCGACAACGGCGCCGGCCTCGGCGCCAGCCACCAGACCGGCTGGACCGGTTTGATCGCGCTTATCTTGGACCTTTTCGGGCGGTTGGATGCCAAAACCGTTTTGGAATCCGAAAGGACCAAGGCGATTCAAAGGCTTTTCAAAGAACAGTTCGCCGGGGAGCAGAATCCGCCCCGGTAAAGAGACCTCGGACGCCCCCATGGCGCTCGGGGTCGGCAAAGGCTTCGAAAAGACGTGCATCGCTTGAGGAGACACCATGAGCCTTTGGCCGAAACGCCCGCTCCTTTACGAAATCAACACCTGGGTTTGGCTTTCCGAGTTGAGCCGAACGTCAGGGCGGCCCGTCACTCTGGGGAGCGTCCCGGATGAGTGCTGGAATGGCATCGCCTCCCTCGGCTTCGACGCCGTGTGGCTCATGGGGGTGTGGGAACGCAGCCCGGCGGGCATCGACATTTCCATGCGAAACCCAGGCCTTCTTGAAGATTTCCGTCGGGCCTTGCCGGACTTTTCTGCCGTCGACAACGTGGGATCGCCCTACTGTGTGCGGCGCTACGTGGTGGACGAGCGCCTCGGGGGCCCTGCGGGGCTCGCCGCCGCCCGCCAAAAGCTCGCCGAACGCAATATGCATCTCCTTCTCGATTTTGTGCCCAACCACGTGGCTCCCGATCACCCGTGGGTCACGACGCACCCCGAGTATTTCATTCAGGGCACCCTCGAGGATCTGCGGCAGGATGGCGCTTCCTTCATCGACGTGGAAGGAAACGTGCTGGCCTGCGGTCGGGATCCCTATTTTCCGGCGTGGCCCGACGTGGTTCAACTCAACGCTTTCGACTCGGGGCTTCGAAAAGCCGCCGTGGAAACGGTACGGGAAATCGCCCGCCAATGCGACGGTGTCCGCTGCGACATGGCCATGCTTATGATGAACGATGTCTTTGCGCGCACGTGGGGGGCGAGGGCCGGGCAGCGGCCCGAGCAGGACTATTGGCCCACTCTGATCCCGAAGGTGCGCGCCCAGCATCCGGAATTCCTCTTTGTCGCCGAAGCCTATTGGGATCTGGAATGGGCTTTGTGCCGACAGGGATTTGACTTCTGCTACGACAAACGCCTTTACGATCGCCTGGAGCACGACGCGGCGGAATCGGTTCGACGGCACCTCTGTGCAGACCTCGCTTACCAAGAAGGACTCCTTCGCTTCATCGAAAACCATGACGAACCCCGAGCGGGCGCCGTTTTTTCACCGCCAAAGCATCGGGCGGCTGCGCTGACCGCCATGACCCTTCCCGGGGCTCGTTTGATTCACGAAGGGCAAATGGAGGGGCGCAAGGTTCGTGTGCCTGTTTTTTTGGCCCGACGCCCCGAAGAAACGCCGGATGGCGATCTCCGGGCCTTCTACCACACGCTGCTGCGCGCCGTATCCGATGCGGATTTTTTGCACGGCACGTGGAAACTCTGTGAGCGCACCGGCTGGCCGGACAACGCCACATACGAAAACCTGGTGTGTTGGTGCTGGCACCACCATGATTCGCGGGCCCTCATCGTGGTCAACCTTTCTGAGACGCCGTCCCAGGGCCTTGTGCAGGTCCCCTGGGACGATCTCAAGGGCAAATCCTGGCGACTGCACGATGTTTTGACGTCGAAGGACTACGTTCGGGACGGCGATGCCCTGGCGTCTCAGGGCCTCTATGTGGATCTGCCGGCGTGGGGATTTCATTTTTTCACATGGTCGTGAGGAACAGGAAAGGATACCCATGAATCCAATGAAATGGACTGTTTGTGCCGTGCTTTGTCTCATCGGGGCCGTTACGGCAGTGGCACCTTTTTCGGCTGCGGAGGAGAAGGCGCTCGAAGCCGCCGCTCCCGACCCGGCCATGGAGTCTCTGATGCGCACCGCCCATTTCCTGGCGCAACTCAAGGAGTTCCGTGTCCATATGCGCATCGGCTATGACGTGGTGCAGGAATCCGGCCAGAAGATTGAATTCGGGGAGCGTCGCACATGGACCGTGGTACGCCCCGATCGGTTTCGGGCGGACGTGGAACGCAGTGACGGCGAAAAGGCCGCCATCGTCTTTGACGGAAAAGCCATCACGGTCTATCACCCCAATCTCAACATGTACGCCGTATCCGAAATTTCGGGGGATATCGATACGGCCGTCAAACACCTGATCAAGGATCTCAACGTACGCATGCCCCTGAGTTTGCTTCTGGTGACCAGCTTGCCCAAGGAGCTGGAAAAACGCGTCGTCCGTGCCGATCTTGTGGAAACCTCGGTTCTGGAGGGCACCCCGTGCGCTCACCTGGCGGTTCGCGGAGACGCCGTAGACTTTCAAATGTGGGTGCCCATCGAAGGCGACCCTTTGCCCCGCCGAATCGTTCTGACATACAAGAACGACGAAGGACAGCCTCAGTTTTGGGCCAATTTTTCCGACTGGAACCTGACACCCAACCCGCCGGCGGACTTTTTCAGCCTGGATATCCCCAAGGACGCCAGCCGCATTCAATTCCTGGCACAGGTTCGACAAAGCATGACGCCGGCTAAGCCCGCCGAGAAAAAGGGAGGTGCCAAATGAAAGGCCCGATTCTTTATAAATCGTTGACGGTCGGAATCCTTATTCTCTTCGTGGCGGCCCTCGCCATGGAGGCTCAAGCTCGAGGCGGACGGGGCGGTGGCGGTGGCGGAGGTTCCAGAAATATTTCCAGAGGCGGAGGAGGAGGCGGTCGAAGCTTTTCGGGCGGAAGTGCAGGAGGGTTCTCCCGTTCGGGACCGGCCGCCGGCGGAAGTTTTTCTTCCAGCAGGAGTTCCGCCAGTTTCAGCGGCTCAGGCTTCGGGGGCTCCTCGGTGGGCACCCGGTCGTCGGGATCCTCCCAAGGATCCAGCCAGATCGGTTCCAGCGCACGAACCCAGGACCGCCAGGCCGGCATGAGCGACCGAACGGCCTCTCGAACCACAGCACAGACGGAGCGCCAAAGCGCCCGCACGGATCGGGCTTCGGTTCAGAGTGAAAGTCAGGCGGATCGCCAGCAAGGCCGCACGGAGAGAACCACATCGCGCCAAGACGGCCGAACGGAGCGGGCCCAGGGGCGTCAGGATGTGCAGCAAGACCGGCAGCAGGAAGTCACCGACCGGCAGGCAAACCGGCAGGACGCCGCCCGCGACATCAGCGATGACTATCACGGCGGGTATCATCACGGCGACGACTGGGATGATTGGTGGGGTTATGCGGCGGCCGGTGCGGCGGTTGTGGCCGGCGCCTATGCGGTGGGCACCGTCATCTCGGCGACCACTTACTCGTCCCTGTCCTGCTCCAAGGTGATCGTCAACGGCATCACCTACTCCCAATGCGGCTCCACCTGGTATCAGCCCACGTACTCCGGATCGGACGTCACCTACGTCGTGATCAATCCTCCGGCAGGCCACTAAGGCGAAAACCGAAAAGGAATACGCAGGACGCCATGACCCTCATCCTTTTCTATGTTTGTCTTGTCCTCTTGTACAGCCTGGTGTCCAAACGACTGGAGCGGACCATCATCACGGCGCCGGCTCTGTTTGCAGGCGCCGGCATCGCCCTGGTCCTCACGACGCCTTTGTTGGGCGAGCTCCAAGCCGACCGCAAAACCTTTTTGCTGATCGCCGAAATCGGCTTGGTGCTAACCCTTTTCACGGACGGGTGTCGCATCAATCTTCGTGTGCTTCGAGGCAATGAGAAGCTGCCCGTTCGATTGTTGGGTCTCGGCATGCTGCCGAGCCTCGCCTTGGGGGCTGTGGGGGCGCTTTGGCTGGTGCCGCAGCTTTCCGTCCTTGAAGCCTGCATCGTGGCCGCCATCCTGGTTCCCACAGATGCGGGTTTGGGCGAGGTGGTGGTGAACAGCCCCCAAGTTCCCACGCGCATTCGGCAGGCGCTCAGCGTGGAAGCCGGGTTGAACGACGGCATGGCGGTTCCCTTTCTCATGCTCTTTATCGCTCTTGCCGAAGCCGGATCCCAGGGGGCGGGCCGCGTGCTCACGCGGTTCCTGATCGAGCAGCTCGGTTACGGCGCCTTCATCGGCCTGCTCATCGGTGGCGTGGGCGGGTGGCTTTTGGGTCATGCCAAGCGCCGAGGATGGATGGCCGATTCTATACAGCAGCTGGGACTGGTGACCCTGCCGCTGCTGTGCGTTGTGGTGAGTGAGCATTTCGGCGCGAGCATGTTTATCGCCGCCTACGTGGCAGGACTCGCCGTGCAGCCCGGGTTCAAGGAGGCGGCGGAACACAGCGTGGAATTCACCGAAAGCTGGGGGCGGCTGGTGAATTTTTTCGTCTTCTTCCTGTTCGGGATCATGGTGACCACGGCCTGGAAAGACTTCACTCTGCCCATTGTCCTCTACGCTGTGCTCAGCCTCACCGTGGTCCGCATGGTTCCCGTGGCCGTGGCCCTTCTGGGCACACGGCTCAGTCCAGCGACGGTGCTCTTTACGGGCTGGTTCGGGCCTCGAGGGCTTGCCTCCATTGTGCTGGGACTCGTCTATCTGGAGAAGGCGTCTCATACACCGGGAACAGCCACCATTCGCCTCATGGTGATGGCCACGGTGTTGCTGAGCATCTTCGCCCACGGCTTCAGCACACTGCCGGGCATCAGCCTCTACGCCCGCAAAGTCCGCTGCTTGGATTCCGGCGCGCCGGAACTTTTGGCGCTGGAAGAGCTCGGGTCATGCGGATGAAACGGGGGAGCGCCGTCCGCCCCCGACGCCGGCTGAGGGCCGCCTTTACCCAGCCCCTCTCAATTCTCTCGGCTGACTTCACGGTGGCTGTGAAAACCCCGGAGCATTTCCCGTACGGCATCGTCTTCCAGGTCGCACCACTGCGCGTAGGCGTCGGCCACGGCAAAGCGGCGAAACCGGCCGATATGCGGGCACACCACCCGGTCCGCCACGGTTTCCAGGCGCCGCACGGCCCCCATGGAAGCCGTCGGCACGGCGACGATGAGAGCCCCGGGGTTTTGCGCCCGCAGAGACGTCACGGCGGCCTCCATGGTCGAACCCGACGCCAAGCCGTCGTCCACCACCAGAACGGACGCGTTCTCCAGGGGCGGCAGATGAGTCCAGCCAGCGCCGAACCGCTCCCGGCGAAGGCGAAGACTTTCCAGCGCCTTCGCCTTTTGCCGCTCCACGACGGCTTGCGAGATTCTGAACGCCTTGACGAGTTCATGGTTGAGCACGACGAAGCCGTCGGCGGTGACGGCACCGAAGCCGGCCTCGGGGTTTTCGGGAAACGGCAGCTTGCGGACAAGCACGAGTCGAAGCGGGGCCTGCAGCGCTCGAGCGATAGGGATGGCCACGGCCACCCCGCCGTTGGGAACGGCGCACACGAAAGGATTCGGCAGCCCCATCCCCGAAAGTTTTTCGGCAAGCACCCGCCCTGCGTGGTCTCGATCGCGGTAAGGACTGTCCATGCCGTCAAAAAGCATCGAGGTTAACCTTGTGAGAGAATCCCTATTTTACGTAGCTTGGCATAAAGCGTATTGCGGCCGATGCCCAAAGCCCGCGCCGTCTCCGTAATGTTGCCCCGAAAATGCGCATAGGCACGGCGGATGGTTTCCGCCTCGGTCTTTCGCAAATCGAAGTCTCCATCCCTCGACCCCACCGCCACAGCCTCTTCAGAGCCCCCGCTCTGTGGTCCCCTCACATGGTCGGGCAAGCTCTCCGCCTCCAAGACATCTCCCGGCATCAACGTCATGGCCGCCTCGATGGCATGGCGCAGTTCCCGCACATTGCCCGGCCACGAGTAAGCCGCAACGGCACGGTAAAAGGATGGGGCGACATGACGCACCGGACGGTCCAGTTTTTTCGCCATGGCCTCGATGAAAGAGCGGCTCAGAAGCCAAATGTCGTCGCCTCGGTCCCTCAGGGACGGCAGGGTGATGCGCACCACGTTCAGGCGATAGTAGAGGTCTTCGCGAAATCGGCCGTCGTGAACTCTCTGGGCCAGATCCCGATGGGTCGCCGCGATGATGCGCACATCCACCTCAATGGGCCGCGTGCCTCCCACCCGCGTCACACAGCCCTCCTCCAACACCCGCAGCAGATTAACCTGCATATCCAAAGGCATCTCGGCGACTTCGTCCAGAAACAGGGTCCCCCCATGGGCCTGCTCGAACTTGCCCGGACTGCCGCCTCGCCGAGCCCCGGTGAAGGCCCCTTCCACATAGCCGAACAAAACGCTTTGAATGAGCCCTGAAGGAATGGCCCCGCAATTGACCGCCACAAAAGGCCCGTGACTCCTTCGACCGGCCTCGTGGATCGCCCTGGCCAGAACTTCTTTCCCCGTGCCGCTCTCGCCCACCAGCAGGACCGTCGTGTCTGTGGAGGCGACCCGGCGCGCCCGTGCCACCGCTTCCCGCAAGGGGTCGCTCATGCCCAGGAGCCGCCGAAAAGGATCTTCCGAAGGCGGCGCGGCAGCGACGCGTCTTTGTCTGGAAAAACCCCTGTCCAGGTGGAGCAAAACCCCCTGAAAGGTTCCATTGGGACTCGTCACAGGAAAAGCCACCGACTCCACGTCTTTGCCCGTAAGGCACGAAACGCGAAGGCCCCCTTGGGTCGATTGGGCCTCCAACTCCTTGAAAAAACGGTCCACGGAGCGCACGTGGAAGATTCGATCCACGGGCGCCCCGAGGACCTGTTCTCGAGGTGTGCCGAGCAGGGCCGAGGCCATGGGGCTGATGTCCGCGATGCGCCCGTGCCGATCCACATAGATCAGGCCGGCGCAGGCCGTCTTGAAAACCGTGTGCACAAGGCTGGAGGCCGCCGCCGCCTCCAGCCCCGCCCGCTCCCGATACAATCGACTTTCAATGATTCTCGCCCCTTGGGCGGCCAGGTCCAAAGCGCCCCGGTGATCGGCATCCATGGGCCCGGAAATGTCGAAGCAGCCCATGAGATTTCCATCCCAATCAAAAATGGGGGCCGCCGAACAAATCCATGAGTGGTGGCTTTCACAAAAGTGCTCCGTTCCCCGAACCTGCAAAACGTGCCCGCAACGCAACGCCGTCCCGATGGCGTTGGTGCCCACACTGTTTTCCGCCCAGTTGGCTCCGGGGCCGAAATTAAGCCGATCCGCCGCCCGAAGGGCCTTCAAGTCCCCCAGCATGCCCACCAAGTAGCCGCGTCGGTCGCTGACGGTGACCAAAAGCCCTTTGTTATGGATCAAGCGGTAGATTTCGGTTTGCACATCGCGGGTCAGTGCCTTGAGCATGCGGAACTCATCCCCAAGCTCTTCTTCGTACCGAATATCCCAACACTTCTCCCTCGCCGGGTCCACTCCCTCTTGAAGGCAACGGGACCAGGACTGCCGAATGATCTCCTGGACGGCCGCCTCACTGCGGCCGCGCATCACATAATCACGCCATGCGGCGGCGTCCGGAGGGCGAACCGACCCTTTTGCCGAAAGGGAAGCCTTTGCGCCACGGTCTTCAGGGGGCGGAAAAGATCGGGAGCGCACGAGGTGAAACCGGGAGCCCTTCCACACCAGCTCGTACATGGCACACCCTCCCTCGTTGGATGAAACGGCTCACCGGCCCCCTTCCCATAAGGGCCTCGGACTGGACAAGCGGGACCGCGTTCGCCCGTCGGTCCATGGTTCTTCCTTAACCTGATGCGGCTTGGGACTCAAGCCCCTCACCGCGCCTGAAGCAAAAGGGTGTTCGACAATGGAACAAGGAGCGGTCAGGCGCCCCTATGATCTGCGCTCTTTCCGGCGTTTTCTCGAATGGCACCGCTGTTGCTCCTGGATCGGCTCCAAAGATGCTCAGCGCCGGAGCCGAAGGATGACGGCGACACAAAGGGGCGATCCCCAAAAGGGCCGCACCGTCCCAAGACTCACCGTACACAGGAGGCATTCCGTGGCCATACAGGTTGTCATGCCCAAGTGGGGCTTGACCATGACCGAGGGCAAAATCACCCGGTGGTTCAAGGCGGAAGGGGAGCCCGTGGAAAAGGGGGAGCCTCTTTTCGAGGTGGAAACGAGCAAGATCACCAACGTGGTGGAAGCGCCCGCGTCGGGAACCCTTTTTCAAATTCTTGTGCCTGCGGGGCACACGGTGCCTGTGAAAACCATCGTGGCCCTTATCGCCGAACCCGGAGAACAGCCCGCACGCATGCCGGAAGGGGTCCATGGGGCGCCGGAATTCACGCCACGCGAGGCAGGCATCCTCCGCACCGAAGCCGATTCCGGCGGCGCGGCCGGTTTCGTGCGCGCCACGCCCATCGCCCGGCGCCTCGCCAAGGAATGGGGCATCGACCTCACGTCGCTGACCGGAACCGGCCCCGAAGGCCGCATCACGGAACAGGATGTGCGCGCCCATAAAGAGCTCATGGAAAAAGGCCCGAACGTCAGCCCTCAAGCGAGACAGCTGGCCGAACAGGCGGGAGTCGATCTTTCCCGGGTGCAGGGCACAGGACCCGGTGGGCGGATCACCAAAGCGGACGTCCTTCGCGCTCTGGAGGCATCCAAAGGCGCGCCGTCGGTTCAGGGGCCCGAACCCGCTCCGACCGCACCTTTCCGGGCCGGCTCCGTCATTCCCATGTCGGGCATGCGCAAGGCCGTGGCCGACAACATGATGCTCAGCCTCCATCAGTCGGCGCAGCTCACCGTTTTCGTGGACGTCGATGCCAGCGAGCTTGCCCGCCTTCGCGACCGGATTCGGGAAAAACACAGCCACCCCGACACCCCGCGTCTGTCGCTCAACGACCTCGTCGCCTACGCCGTCTGCCGCGCCCTCTTAAAATTTCCCATCATGAATTCGTGGCTCACCGACGACGGTATCCTCCTGCATGACCACGTGCATCTCGGCATCGCCGTCGCCCTACCCGACGGGCTCATCGTGCCCAACGTGAAGCACGCCCACACCAAGACGCTCCCGGAATTGGCCTCCGCCATCAAGGACGTGGTGACGAAAGCCCGCGAGGGGCGTCTGACCTTTGATGACATTCAAGGCGGCACTTTCACCATCACCAACGTGGGCATGCTGGGTGTGGACGGCTTCACACCCATCCTCAACCCACCCGAGACGGCGATTCTCGGAGTGGGTCGTGTGGCGGCCAAACCGGCGGTGCACGAAGGCCACGTGGCCATCCGCCAGATGATGACACTCAGCCTGACCTTTGATCACCGAGTGACCGACGGGGCCCCGGCCATGCGCTTTCTTCGGGCACTGGCCGACTATCTGGAAGACCCGGCGACCCTCATTGCGTAGGGCGGCTCTGCCCCCTCACGGCGAGGAGACGGCTCATGGCACGCAAGCGGTTCATCGTGGAACTGGGCACAGGCGCGGATCTGCACGGCAAGGACGTCACCAAGGCGGCCTGCAGAGCCGTCAAGGATGCCATCGGCCGCAGCTGCCTCTGCGGACTTGTCGAGATTCTCGGCTGTGACGACCTGAACGGCGTGCACGTGGACATCCTTGTGGCTTGTCCCGAGCCGGATGCGGTGAACCGTGAGGAAGTGGCGGGGCAAGTGCCCATCGGGACCAAATCCGTGCGGTGTGTCCCCGGCGGGATGGAAGCCCCGGGCCTTTGTGTCCGTCAATTCGCCCCGGACTGTGACACCATCGTGGTGGCCAACGCGGCCGTCACCGTTTTTGTGAACACTTAATGACAGGCGCCCGGCACAAAAAGAGGCGCCCGCAAGGAGGGGCACCATGACGCTCACCGATGAAAAACTGCTCGAAATGTACCGGACCATGGTCAAGATTCGCGAGTTTGAAACCAAGGTGCAGGAGTTTTTCGCCGCAGGCAAGATCCCCGGCTTCGTCCACCTCTACATCGGCGAAGAGGCCGTGGCCACGGGCACCTGCGCCGCCCTGGAACCGACGGATTACATCACCAGCACCCACCGCGGCCACGGACATCTCATCGCCAAAGGCGGCGACCTCAAGAGAATGATGGCCGAACTGTTCGGCAAGAGGACGGGCTACTGCAAAGGCAAAGGCGGCTCCATGCACATTGCCGATGTGGAGCTGGGGATCCTCGGAGCCAACGGGATCGTCGGCGGCGGCGGCCCCATCGCCAACGGAGCGGCTCTGGCGGCCCAATACCGCGGCACCGATCAGGTGGCCGTGTGCTTTTTCGGGGACGGCGCCGCCAATCAAGGAACCACCCAAGAAGCCATGAATCTTGCCAGCGCCTGGAAACTGCCCGTCATTTTCGTCAATGAAAACAATGGCTACGGTATCTCCTGCCCTACCTGCAAGTCTATGGCTGTGGCCGACATCGCCGATCGGGCCGCCGCCTATGACATGCCCGGGGTGGTGGTGGACGGCAATGACGTGATGGCGGTCTACGAAGCGGTATGGGAAGCGGTCCGCCGCGCGCGACGCGGCGACGGCCCCTCGCTCATCGAATGCAAAACGTATCGGTGGCGGGGCCATTTCGAAGGCGACGTGTGTACGTATCGAGACGAATCGGAAGTTCAGACCTGGATGGCGAAAGACCCCATCAAGCGCTTTAAAGAAAAACTCACGGACCAAGGGGTGCTGACGGCGGACAAGGATCACGGGATTCTCGCGGCGGTGGCCCAAGAACTGGAAGAAGCCGTGGATTTTGCCGAAAAAAGCCCCTTGCCGGCACCGGAAGAGGTGCTGGAGGACGTCTACGCCTAAGAAGGTCGAAGCCGGCACCGAAAAAGGACAGCCATTTTCCTGACGCCCAGACAAGGAGGACCCCATGCCTGTCAAGACCTACCTTCAGGCCATCAACGAAGCGCTGGCCCAAGAAATGGAGCGAGACCCCGACGTGTTCATCATGGGTGAGGACGTGGGGCCTTTCGGCGGCTGTTTCGGGGTCACCAAAGGCCTCTACGAAAAGTTCGGGGAAAGGCGCGTCAAAGACACACCCATCACGGAAAGCGCCATCATCGGAGCGGCGACGGGAGCGGCCGCCGCCGGCCTCAGGCCCGTCTGCGAGATCATGTTCGTCGATTTCATCGGGGTCGCTTTAGACCAACTGTTCAACCAAGCGGCCAAAATGCGCTACATGTTCGGCGGCAAAGCCAAGATTCCCATGGTCCTGCGCACACCTCAGGGCGCCGGGATCGGAGCCGCCGCCCAGCACTCCCAGTCGCTGGAAGCCTGGTTCGCCCACGTGCCGGGACTGAAGGTGGCCATGCCGGCCACCCCCTACGACGCCAAAGGGCTGCTCATCAGCGCCATCCGGGACGACAACCCCGTGGTCTTTCTGGAACACAAGCTGCTCTACGGCCTTGAGGGCGACGTCCCCGACGAGATCTACACCGTCCCCTTCGGCCAAGCGGCCGTCCGCAGAGAAGGCGATCATGTGACCATCGTGGCCACGGCCAAAATGGTCCACACGGCCTTGGAGGCCGCTGAAACACTGGCCCGGGACGGGATCTTGGCCGAAGTCATCGACCCGAGAACCCTTGTGCCCTTCGATACGGACACCATCCTGCAATCGGTCAAAAAAACCCACGCCCTGGTGGTTGTCCACGAGGCGGTCAAACATGGGGGCTTCGGGGCCGAAATCGCCGCCCAGGTGGCCGAAGCCGCTTTCGACTATCTGGACGGACCCATTGTGCGGGTGGCCGCCCCTTTTACCCCTGTTCCCTTCTCCCCGCCGTTGGAACAGGCTTTCCTGCCCAGCGTCCACGACATTGTGGCCGCGGTGAAAAAGATTCGAGCCTAGGGCCGTCGGTGGGGGAGGATGTTTTGGCGGACGTCGGCATCATCGCCAATCCCGTGTCGGGAAAGGACATTCGAAGGCTGGTGGCATACGGCAGCGTTTTCGACAATCAGGAAAAGGTTCGAATCGTGCGCCGGTTGCTCATCGGCTTGGAAGCTGTGGGCACACGGCGCGTGTTTTATATGCCGGACAGCTACGCCATCGTGGAACGGGCGCGGCGCGGCTGCGCCGTGTCCATGGATGTCGTTCCCGTTCCCATGCGCCTTCGCGACACTCAGGACGATTCCACCGAAGCGGCCCGATGGATGGCTTCCCACGACGTGGGCTGCCTTATCGTGCTCGGCGGCGACGGCACATGCCGTGCCGCAGCCAAGGGGTCCAGAGAAATCCCCATGCTTGCCCTCTCCACCGGGACCAACAATGTCTTCCCCTCGCTCATGGAAGCCACCGTGGGCGGAATCGCCGCCGGGTTGACGGCCTCCGGACGCATTTCCCTTGAAAAAGCCTGCACGAGAAGCAGCTGTCTGGAAATCGTTGGCGACGATGGGGTTTTGGACCTGGCCTTGGTGGATGTGGCCGCCGTCCGCGGAGGCTTTGTGGGCTCCAAAGCTCTGTGGGATGTGGAGCCGATCAGCGAACTGTTTTTCTCCCGGTGCAGTCCGGAATCCATCGGCCTTTCCGCCGTGGGCGGCCAAATCATGACCATTCACCCGGAAGACCCCCTTGGATTACACCTGGTCCTCGGCCCCGGCGGCTTTCAGGTCACGGCCCCCATCGCACCCGGCCTTGTGCGACGGGTTTCCGTGAACCGGTGCGAAACCATGGCCCCCGAAACACCGCTGCCCCTTGGCCCCGGCTCGCACATCTTGGCTCTGGACGGCGAAAGAGAAGTGGAACTCAAAGATCCCTCAAGAATCTCCGTGCGGCTCTCCCCTCACGGTCCCTTGGTGGTCTGCGTGTCCAAAGTCATGGGCGCCGCGCAGGACATGGGACTTTTTGTCGAAAGGAAAAGACCATGAGCGACGTTTTGAAGGCGGTTTTCCTCTTTGTCGCCCCTGAAGCTGATCCGGAAAGCCATCGCCAATGGGTCGTCACGCCCACGGTGCATCTGCTCGTCGTGGGGGTGCGCGACTACGCGCAAGCGGTGGACGTCGTCAAGAAGCTGGTTCAGTCGGAGGGAATCAGCGCCGTGGAACTCTGCGGGGGCTTCGGCCACGTGGGCACAGCCATGGTGGCCCAAGCCGTCGGGAGCCGCATTCCCGTGGGCGTGGTCCGTTTCGACACCCATCCCGGTCTGGGCCACCAAAGCGGCGATACTCTCTTTTGATAAAGGCTTCGGCGACGCGGCCCGGTCGCCTGAACGGGCCGCGTCCCGATCCTTTTCGCGCCTACCCGAAAAGATCCTCCAGAGCATCAAAAACATACGTGAGGTACATGAGCTTGGGGGAGCCTCCCATGGCTACGGCCATGAGGGCGGCCTGCAGGATGTCGTCCCGGGACGCTCCGGCCGCCGCCGCCGCCTCCACATGGATGGCAATGCACATGTCGCACTGGGACATGAGCGAACAGCCCACCAAAATGAGTTCCTTTTCTCGGGGGGTCAGCCCCCCTTTGGCCGAAAGGGCTTTGGTGAACTCCAGGTACCTTTCGTATATCTCCGGGATGTTTTTCTGAATGGCGGCAAAGGCTTCCGTCGCTTTTTCCGCTGCGTTCATGGCAACTCCTTTTCTCATGCCCTCAGAGAAGACCTGTCAAAAGAAGAAACCGGCTCCTTGCGCTCCGCCCCCCACGGGTGACGTCAAAAACAACCGTGGCAAAGTCCGTGCTCAATGCCGACGCACCCGCCGTGGCGCCAGGCCCTTGGGCCGTTACGGGACCCGCACATCCCGTGAGGCCCCTCTTCGGGATAGAGGGCATCCCTCAAGAAAAAGCCATGGCACACCGGTGCGTTCCATTGCGGAACACACCGCGGAGAAAGTGTTCCGATTCGGAACAAACCCTTATGACCGCGCAGAACCGCTCATTCAAAGAAAAAGATCGAGAAGCCCTTCGCCGTTGCCCAACTCGGGCCATGCCGTCTCCCCCTGGCTTCGAATCACCGCAAGGATGGATGCCGGTTCGTGGGGACATTCCAGCAAATCCCGTTCGAGCCGCCGCTTCCGCCCGTCGGGCCACGTCGGGCTCTCCACATGAGCCTTCTGGATCACCCCCCGAACCACGTCCAAACAGACCCGCCATGGTCCGTGAGGACCGTCGCCGTATTTTTCAAACCGGTAGGGAGGGGAAGCGGCGTAGTTCCATTCCCACGTTCGATACTTCGTTCGAGCCAACTCCGAAACGGCCTGACGGTCTTCATCGGTCAGAGCGACGCGGCGAAACCCCAAGAGTCTCTGCATATAGGCCATGAGGCGCTCCGCGAAACGCTCCGGAGCCATGTCGTCGTTCAAGAACCGACGAATGTTGGTCACGGGCCGACGGACGGATCGAACGGCCTTGTCTTTGTAACAGCTTGGGGAGGCGTGCAAAGCGGCTCGCAGCAGGTCCAGGTCCGTATCGAAGAGCAAGGTCCCGTGATGCAGGATTGTCCCACCGCGGCGGCATTGGGCATTGCCGGATATTTTCCGGCCATGCACCGCCAAATCACTGCGGGCGTCCATCCATGCCGGCACGCCCATGTGCCGAAGAAAATCCAGGACCGGGCTCATGAAATCCCCATAGGAACGACGCCTCGAAACCCTTTGCGGTTCGATATAGGTGAAATTGACGTTTCCCAAATCATGGAACACGGCGCCGCCGCCGCTCAGACGTCTGAGAACCGGAATGCCGTTTCGATCCACAAACGTTTTGTGAACTTCGGCCAGAGCGTTTTGATTCCGCCCGATCACCACGGCTTTGTCGTTTCTCCAAACGAGGAAACACGGCTCCTCCACGTGGCCCAAGAGATATTCCTCCGTCGCAAGATTCCACGCCGGATCAGTCTCGTCCTGCCACAGACCCATCATCGCCCCCCAATGCCCTCCTTTCCTCTTCCATGCACGCCTCGGTTGGTGAAGCGCTCCCATCGACGGGGCATTCAAAGCCCGTGCTCGACGGGGTCACTTGAAAGGATTTTTGACTTTTGCGACGATTCCGGGCGCGCTATTTTTTTAGAGAAACCGGATTGTGCTTGATTCGCCAACGGATCGCCAAAAGGAGGAAGCTCAAAGCCATGCTGGAATGGACATCGTGGATCGAGACGGCGCGTTTTCACAGTCCTCTTCGAAACGGCGCTCTGGAGGAACAGACCATTGAGGTGCGCCGCGACCCGCTTACGGGACACCAAAGCATTTACAACCCGGCTCTGGAAGGGAAAATATCCATCCTGTTTCCACCCACGGACGAAGCTTACCTTGAAGAGCGGGCGGCGGCCTCAGCGGCCGCCTGCTTTTTGTGCGACGGCAAATGGCGGACCATGACCCCGACCTATCCGAATGAGCTTATCCCGGGCGGGCGACTCATCAAGGGAGAATCGGTCCTGTTTCCGAACCTTTTTCCCTTGGGCGCCTATCACGCCGTAGTCATGGTGGGCCAGCGACACCACCGACGCCTTGATGATTTTCCCGAAGGTCTCCTTCAAGACGCCCTGGCCCTCGCCCTGGACTTTGTTCGCCGATGCCGCGCGCAGACGCCCGAAGTCCGCTATTTCACCATCAACGCCAATTATCTCTTTCCGGCAGGAGCCAGCGTCACCCATCCTCACCTGCAGATTCTCGGCGGGGTCGAACCCGGGACGCACCATCGGCTCCTTTTGGAGGCTTCCAAAGCGTACAAGGAGCGCACCGGCACCCGCTATTGGGACGATCTGACGGCCTCGGAAAAGGCCACCGCGCAAAGGTATATCACCGAAATAGACGGCACTCATTGGATGGCGGCCTATTCGCCCATGGGGGTCAATGAAATCCTGGCCGTCTATCCCTACGCGGCCGACTTTTCGGCCTGGACCGAGCGGGAAATCCAGGCCACGGCGGTTGGATTGCGAAACGTTTTGCGCGGCTACCACGCCCTGGGGTTTTCCACGTTCAACTTCTCGTGCTACAGCGGCCCCCTGGGCGCCGACGACGGCTCCTTTGCGTGTCTGCTGCGCATGGTCAATCGACAAAACGTCACACCCCACTACCGAACGGACGACTATTACTTTCAGAAACTCCTCAAGAATGAAATCATGATCCTGCGCCCCGAAAAACTCGCCCAGCACATGCGCGCCCATTTCCTGTAAAACGAGCTCCTCGGCGGACGGCTTGTGCCGCATCCGGCCGAGGAGCCCTTCAGGGCCATCCACAAAGGAAAGCACGGCCATGCGAAGAGAATACTGTCAAGAGACGGACCCTGCGGTGATGGAGGCGCTGCTTCGCCATGGCACCATCGGCAGGCTGGGGACCATGGGCAGGGACGGCTACCCGTATATCACGCCGGTCAATTATGTGTTCTGGAACGGTCACATCTATTTCCACTCGGCTCCTCAAGGGGAAAAGATCGAGAACATTCGGCGTGACAACCGGGTCTGTTTTGAGGTGGATTTTCCTTTGGCCTACGTGGACCTGGCGTATCGTCCCCAGGACGGACCGTGTCGACTGCACCAGCTTTATCGGTGCGTCATCGTTCGAGGTCGGGCGCGTTTTGTGGAAGAGGCGGCCGAAAAGGCCGCCGCTCTGAGTGCCCTCGTTGCGGCGCACGAAAAAGAGGGCAGCCCGCCGCCGGTGGCGCCAGACTTTGCAGGCGTCACCGCCTGCGCCGTGATTGAAATCACTCCGGAACGAATTTCCGCCAAGAGCGATCTGTGGCAAAATAAATCCCTCGAAGAAAGGAAGGCGTTGGCAAGCTATCTTCTGCAGCGGAACCGTCCGGGAGACGAAGAAACGGCTCAAGCCCTAAGCCGGACCGAGAGAACGTCGCCCTGATTTTCGGTCCGGGCGATGGATTTTTTGAGGGAAAAGACCATGACCGCCTTTGATGTGCAACTCACCCATCGCTTCCGGGAAGCCCTCAGCCTGGCTTTTGACCTGCATCACGCCCAGCGGCGCAAAGGCTCGGGAGTGCCTTATATGGCTCACGTGTTGGCGGTCGCTTCCATGGTTTTGGAAAACGGCGGCGACGAAAATGCCGCCATCGCCGCCCTGCTCCACGACGCCGTGGAAGATCAAGGCGGCGAAACGACACTGCAGCTCGTTCGAACGCGCTTCGGCGACCTTGTGGCGGATTGGGTTGCCGCCTGTTCAGACAGTCTGGGTGCGCCCAAACCCCCGTGGCGGCAGCGCAAAGAAAACTTCCTCGCCCGCCTTTGGGAAGCCCCCGGACCGGTGCTGCTCATCGCCTTGGCGGACAAGATTCATAACGCGCGGTGTATCGTCGCCGACCTCGCCCGGGAAGGCCCCGCGGTATGGGATAGATTCCACGGCGGGCGTGACGGCACCCTTTGGTATTATTCCACTTTGGCCCGCCTCTTTCACACGCGAGGTCTCTATCCGGAGCTCAGCGGCATCCTGGGTGAGCTCGTAGAGCAAATGGAACGCGCCGCCTCCGTGCAGCCCTTCCGGACCTGATGCCGCCATGGCCTGACAGACACCTTCTTCCTCAAGCCTGAAACCAGCCAACGTGCCGTCGGAATGGGTCACCCTTTTTTTTCTCGAATTTTTCACTCAAGTTTTCCCCTTCCCCATCCGATGTTTCATTTGATGTCGAAGAATTCTGTTCCAGCCGCGCCCTGTCATCCATCGTGCGAGGAAAATGGGAACGGCCCGGACTTACCTTAACAACGGGCCTTCTCGTGTGTGTTCTTGCAGGGATGCCACGCCATGAGGACCCTTTTTGTCAGCTGCTTTGGTACGGATGCTTCCGCAGGCCCCCGGAGTGAGCGCCCGGTCAATGCCAGGGCGTCCCTTGTCGGCATGCGCGTGCCCTGCCCCCTTTCCACACGCCCAATTTTTTCACGTCGGCTCGCGGCAGATTGCGCCATTCGATCCCCGCCGGTTGATCCATGGGTTTTTCGTAGCGCCGCAGAGGTCCGAAACGAAAACCGTCATTCAGCTGGCGAGGAATGTCAAACCCCATGAAAAAACAAAGAAAGGATCACATGATGAAGAGATGGTTCGTCATCACGGCCGCATTGCTGGCATGTTTGGGAACCTTTGGTTGGGCCTCGGCCGATCAGGCCACCCCCAAGGAAGTCGTTCAAAAAGTGACCGAAGCCGTGAAGTTGATCCAGGAACAGGGCGAGGCCGCGTTCCCCAAAATCAGTGATCCTAACGGCCTCTTTATGTGGAAAGACACGTATTGCTTCGTTTTCGACCTCAACGGCACCATCGTCGCCCATCCCGCCAATCCCAAACTCATCGGCAAAAACATGATGGCGACCAAGGACGTGAAAGGCAACCTGTTCGCCGCCGAATTCGTGGCCATTGCCAAAAGTCCCGAAGGAAAGGGGTGGTCTGAATACTGGTGGCCGAAGCCGGGGGCGACCGAGCCGTCCCTGAAGACGTCCTTCATCATGAAAGTCCCGGGCAAGGACTATTTCGCCGGAGCCGGACTCTACGACATTACCAAAGAAGAAGCCGCGAAACAGGCCGGCCAATAATGCGTAGAAAGGGTGTGCGCGGGAGCCCGGTGTGGCTTCCGCGGACGCCACACGATGGGAATTCGTGAGCGCACGTTCACGAGAGGCGAAGAGCGCCGCCCAAAGGGGACGGTGTTAACGAGGATTTCTCGGCGCATTTCAGAATGGATGAGGCCTCTATGGATACGCAAAAAACTGTCACCTTACCGGTCCGTATCGCCATGCTCGTGATGGTCGGGTTTCTCTTTCTCGTGGTCAACGCCGGAATCCACCGCACGGGGGAAGCCCTGAAGAGCAAGGAATTACGCGCCAGTTTACTCTGTAAAGACATAGCCCTGGAAGCCGCCGACCTCTTGGCTTTGGAAAACCGTTACGTCAACACCGCCGATCCCTCACTTCTCAAAGACATCGAAACCCTGAGAAAAAAGATCCACGCCCAATTGGACACCCTGGCCGAATTCGTGCGCGGTCGTAGCGACCTGGAAGCCTCCTTGGCCTCATTGCAGAAAACTGTCCAGGCGGAAGAACAGGGCTTTGAAGCCATGCAAAAACACATGGCTAAAACGATGGAAAACCGACGCCACTTCGCCGAGGCCACGGAAAAAGCCTTGGGCGGCCTTCGAACGGTGGTGGAGGCCATTTCCCAAAAAGAAACGTCTCTCATCATGCGCGGGGACAACCTGGATGCCAACGAGGTGAGCTTCCGGGATCTTCTGAAGGACGTGGCGTTTCAGATCAACCAAAAAGCTTTCGTGCTCAATCGTCTTCTGCAAACGGGCCAGGAAAAGACCGTCCGTGAAGAAGAGGAACTCGGCAAGAAGAAACTGGCGGAAATGACCCGCAACATCGGGTTCATCGTCTCGGCCATCGGGGACAAAGGCTACCGCACCCAATGGGAATCGGTGCAGAAGCTCATCCAAGAAATCCAGGTCCTGGGCGAGCAATGGATGGGCGATTGGGCCGAGGGAGCGACCCTGGCCGACGCCGCTCGAAAATCCAGCGCCACTTTCCGCCAGACCATTCAAAGCTTCACAGACCAGCTCACCACAGCATACGAAAACCTCGAGAAGAAAATCAACCGCTGGATGACGGCCTTGATCGGCCTGGAACTTCTGCTCTTCTTGGGCATCGGGTTCTGGTTGAACCGAGGGATCAGCCGAATCCTCAGACAAACCACGTTCGAACTCAGCCGTGCGTCCTCTCATGTGGCCATGGCGGCCGCCCAAGTCTCTGCGGCCAGCCAGTCTTTGGCCGAAGGAACTTCCGAGCAGGCGGCAGGCATCGAAGAAACGTCCTCGGCCGTCGAAGAAATGGCTTCCATGACGAAGCAGAATGCCGACAATGCCGCCCAGGCCGAAGGTTTGGTCACGCAGGCGGCTCGAAAAGCCGAAGAAGCTCGAACCGCCATGGAGCGAATGCTTCAGTCCATGGATGCCGTGGTCCATGCCAGCGAGGAAACGCAGAAGATTATCAAGACCATTGATGAGATCGCTTTCCAAACCAACCTGCTTGCTCTCAACGCGGCCGTGGAAGCAGCCAGGGCGGGCGAAGCCGGTGCAGGCTTCGCCGTCGTGGCCGATGAGGTGCGCAGCCTGGCCATGCGGGCCACCGAAGCGGCCCGCAACACTGCCAAACTCATCGAAGACACCGTGACCCGGGTCCGCGATGGATCGAGCATGACCAAAAACACCAACGCGGTATTCGGTGAAGTGTACACGCAGGTGACCAAAGCGGCCGAGCTGGTCAACGAAATCGCGGCGGCATCGCGGGAACAGAGCGAAGGGATCGATCAGGTCAACCGGGCCATCTCCGAAATGGACAAGGCGGTCCAGAAAAATGCGGCCAACGCGGAGGAATCGGCTTCCGCGGCAGAGGAGCTGAGCGCCCAGGCTGAAAAAATGAAAGAGGCGGTCGCCCAACTGGCGGCTCTGGTCGCCCACAAACAGGGCGACGCCTCCGAGAAGGTGAAGCTTGCCGCACAACACGGAAAGGAACACGGAGCTACCGTGGGCATGCCTCGCCCGCCCAAGGGCTCCAACGGGAAGGCGGCCCCGGCCGTAGGCCCCGTTTCCCCCCGCAAAAGGCCTAAAGCCGAAGAACTCATTCCGTTCGACGACGATGCCGATTTCAAGGACTTTTAGTGGCTTCGCTGACGGCAAGCCGCCCGCCGGGTTTGCGTTCCGGGGGGCGGCTTTTTTGCTCCGGCGAAGGCTTTCAACGAAGCCGCCTTTCAAAACCTGGCAGGCCGAAGCTTTTCCGGACCTTCTTCGGGCACATGATTCGCCGGGAAAGTTTTCAGTCTTCGTCGAAAAGGCCCAACCTTTGGGCGGTCTCTTTGTAAGGGGCGGGAAATTCGGGCTCGAAATTTTGGTAGAAGGTCACAGGATAACGCGCCCCGATCTTTCGGCCGGCCTCCTCAAGCCCTTGCGCCAGAGCCGGCAAAAACCGAGCCGGGAAGGCCACCACGAGCTCATCGTCCTGGGTCATGGAAAAGATGCGATCCCCCATGCCCGGAATGGCAATGCGGGGCGCATCCACGGCGTAGGGCGCATAGAGCGCCTGAAGGCATTCCACTTTCCCGCCGAAACTGCCGGCGACCGCCGCGCACGCCGTCTCCCTGTCCAGGCGATGGGGTCCACCTCACGCCTCACTGGTTCGGATGGACCCCGAAGTGTTCGCCCGGTTCCGTAAGCCTCCGGTCTCCTCGCAGCGCTGCCAGGGCCACCTTGGCCTTGAACGTCCGGGAATGGTTCCTTCTCGTTCGCTTTATCTTCTGCTCCTCCTCTTTAAGGATGGGAAAGAGAAGAAAACCTACGACGCCCTGGAATAGCTGGCCGCCATGCTCTCCAACGTTCCCGAAAGGGGTAAACAGTCGATCCGCTACTACGGAGCCTACGCCAACTCGGTCAGGGCAAGAGAGCGCAATCGGCAGGAAGGCGAGCCCATCCCCACTGTGCTGGAGCCGGTGATCTCTTCCGAGGCATTCCGGCGCAACTGGGCGAGGCTCATTCGCAGGGTATACGAGACGGATCCCTTGGTCTGCCCTCGTTGTCAGAAAAGCATGCGCATCGTAGCCGCAATCGAAGACCCCGCAGTGATCCGCAGGATCCTGGAACACCTGGGGCTGTGGCTGGCCAACACCAGGCCCATACCCAGGGCGCAATCACGCCCTGGACTGCCAGCCCTCCCCGTGGACTCCTACCAGGATGCCACCTCACAGCTGCCGGTACGAGAGGAAGAGGATTACTCCCAGGTCCCGCCTGCACACTGGGATTGCTGAGCTTGTCCGGCGGAGACGATGTGCCTTTCCTCTTGGCGCACCCGTCTGTTCGGATTTCCCAAAATGGACGGACTGTCCCGCTCTTCTCCCATCTGACTTCTCTGGGAACCACCATCCGGCTTCCACGCCTCTTCCTGCCCGCCTTTCAACACATAATATCTTGCGCGCTTATCCTCTTGACGCCAAATTCCCTCACCTGCTATTCTAATTTATTTTAAAAGCATGTTCCTATCTTCCAAGGGAGGATGGATTATGAATAATTTCAGGATTATCACCTGCATGTTGGCTGCCTCGCTGGTTGCATTCGGCACAGTCGCTCTTGCCCAGGAAGACACTAAGGGCTGCAAAGATCATCCGCTCTTTACCAGAATGGAAGGGTTTTACATCGCAAGGTGTTCGCAGGAAAACTTCGCCGCCGAGTCTTTTATCGACCCGGAAACGAAAAAGAAAGTGAACATCGAAGGGCGAAAATACATCATTGAATACGGCCTCAAGAAAGGATTCGAAAGAACGTATAGCCGACTTCAAATTTCCAGAAATTACATGAATGCCATCCTAAAAATTGGCGGTGCCGCCCATGAGAACCACCCCCAGTGGCCCGATAGCACCTACATGAAACTGGTCAAAGACGACAAAGAAATCTGGGCGGCCTTCTGGCAAGGATATGCCGGTCTCGCCGGGAAGCTCTGCATCGTTGAAAAGCAAGCCATGACTCAGGAAATTGTGGCCGATGCCAAGTTCATGGCGGAGGGGATCAACACCACCGGCCATGTCGCCATATATGGGATCTATTTTGATTTCAACAAGGCCGATGTCAAGCCGGATTCCGAGCCCGCCCTGAAAGAAATCACAAAACTGCTTCAGCAGGATGCGAAACTCAAAATCTATGTTGTCGGCCACACCGACAACGTGGGCGGACTCGATTATAACATGAAGCTCTCCCATCAGAGAGCGGAGGCGGTGATCAGGGAACTCACTTCGAAATACGGGATTGCGCCGGACCGCCTCAAGGCCGGCGGGGTGGGCCCTTTGGCGCCGGTTTCATCCAACGACACGGAAGAGGGAAAGGCCAAAAACCGCCGCGTGGAACTCGTGAAGCAATGAAGCTCATTTCGTGGATTCGGCGATGGCTTATTTAAGGAGGCCGCTCAGGAAACGATTGGATGGGGCATGTTTTTTCATCATCGGGTTGGCGTGCATCTTTGCATTCCCCTTTTCCGTCGATGCACAAAAGCCTCTTGAGCCGCGAACGGCCCAGCCCCTGGTGACAAGACCCTCCCCTTTCACGAAGGGTCCTTCCGCCAACGGGGCTCTGGCGGTGCAGGTCTGCGATCGGTTGGTCAAATTGAATGAGCGGGCGAGGACGATCAATCGATCCTTGTCGGAATATTTGAAACTAGGCGACGAGATGAACCGAATCACCGTGAAAAGCCAGGTTCAGCTGACGCAATCCACGAAAGAGCCTCTGGCCCAGGGAAAACCGGTTGCGCAAATAACCGGCAAAGCACCGGTGGGGCAAATCGTCGGCGTGGTTTCCAAGGAAAGGGTGGTCAACCAAAGCCCTGAAATCCGCAAGATGCGGCAAATCCAGGGCGACTCCCTACGTCTCCAGAATCAAATCGTGGGGGATCTCCCCGCGCTGCTTCAGGAAGTGTCCTCCGTGGCCTCCGACCTCGCGAAACTTCCCGGCGGGGGCCTCGTGGCGGCCGAGCACAAACAATGCATCCAGCGGGCAACCGCCCAATTCGACGGCGAAATCCCCCAAATGAGCCGCAACCTCCATTCGCTCAAACCCAAACCAGGGGCTCAGAGCCTGAACACCCGGCCGGAATCGTGCGGCTCCTGCGACGAAGCCCGATGCCTGGATTGCTGCCGCAACCTTTACCCAATCGACGCCGCCCAAGGCTCGCCGCTGCACGCCCAACAGGAACGACGTCAAATGCTCTGCATCTCTCATTGCGTGATCATTTACGAAGCTTGCCGAAAGTCATCGTCCCAAGCGGACCTGCTCGGGATGGGGATGGACATCCTCAAGGGCGTCAGTGAAAGCCGGACGGACACGACGCGGAAACTATCCAGTATCTGACATTTTCACGGGAGACGGCGATGGCGAAAATCAAGAAAAGCACTTCCAGGTCGATCGTGGGCATGGCTTTCCTGGTCCTCTGGGCGGCGGTCGTCTTTGGCGGCGAGTGGAAGCTCTATCCGGGGGCGAAGCTCGATGAACCGGCCACGCAGGAATCCCGGGATGCGGCCGCGGCGGCGAAAATGGCTCATGTGCGGCCCACGGTCTACACGACGCCGGATTCCTTCGCCCAGGTTTGCTCGTTTTATCAAAACATCGCCACGGAATTCCCCCAGCCGCACGCATCCGGCACAACCGGCAAACCGAAAAAGTACGAAACCTATGACCTGTATGAAGCCTACTTCATTTTTGACGGTGCGAAGGATTTGGCCGGATCGAAGCTCTGGGTGAAGGTGCAACGACCTTTGATCGGGGAGGATGTCCGCGACGTCACCGCGATCGTGCTGACGGAAAAGAAACCATAACCTCCCGGCAACCCTGGTTCCGTCAACTGGGTGCACGACTACCCAAAGCACCGGGTCAGCCTGGTCACGGACCTCCGGATCACGGGTACGATGGTCCTCCATGCGGAAAAGCACGGCGGCGCCCACCGGAGCTACCGTATCGGCGATGTGCAGATGAACGACTCAAACCTTTTCAAGGTTCATCGCAAGGTGCCGGAAAAAGACTGCCCGGAAACCCTGGAGACGGAAGTCACCGCCAACGGAAGCGTTGCGGTCGGCTCCGGATCCCTGACCCTGCTGTTTCCCCGGCCCGAATCCCGCCGCTCCAGGCCCACCGGGATCCGCTTCGATTTTTCTCAGACGGTGCCCGGACCGGACCGCCCCGGCGGGGGACGGAATCGATCGGGCCTCTGCCCGCCGCGGCCGGCCTTGCCGGTGGGGAGCCAAGGAGCACATTCTTTCCTTTTGCCAAGCTGCGTTTCAGACATCAGATGGAGGATGCCCAGGGCCATCCCCGGGCTCGACAACGCATGTGCCCGCATGTTTCCGGCCGCCGTCGTCCCATCCACCGATGCTTCGGCGTGCGGACGAGGCCCTGGGCCGGCCCTCGACCCCCGGGATGCAGGCTTCGAAACGAAATGCCGTGATGTGGGGAACCCAGGGCTTGCATCTTGGTGTGTTGGGGAAATATTCGACTCTCGTGGGCTGAACGAGCGATGTCCCATCGATGGGTACAGCCCGCGATTGCGCCCATGTGACCACGGGAAGCGCTGGGGGGGGATCGCCGAGGCGCTCCAGCTCGACGCCAACCCGTGTCCGGCTTCAGGCCTGGGTTGCCTTCGCTCCATTTCCGTTCGACGACGATGCCGATTTCAAGGACTTTTAGTGGCTTCGCTGACGGCAAGCCGCCCGCCGGGTTTGCGTTCCGGGGGGCGGCTTTTTTGCTCCGGCGAAGGCTTTCAACGAAGCCGCCTTTCAAAACCTGGCAGGCCGAAGCTTTTCCGGACCTTCTTCGGGCACATGATTCGCCGGGAAAGTTTTCAGTCTTCGTCGAAAAGGCCCAACCTTTGGGCGGTCTCTTTGTAAGGGGCGGGAAATTCGGGCTCGAAATTTTGGTAGAAGGTCACAGGATAACGCGCCCCGATCTTTCGGCCGGCCTCCTCAAGCCCTTGCGCCAGAGCCGGCAAAAACCGAGCCGGGAAGGCCACCACGAGCTCATCGTCCTGGGTCATGGAAAAGATGCGATCCCCCATGCCCGGAATGGCAATGCGGGGCGCATCCACGGCGTAGGGCGCATAGAGCGCCTGAAGGCATTCCACTTTCCCGCCGAAACTGCCGGTAACCGCCGCACAGGCCGTCCCCGCTTCGGTCCCCGCATGGGCGCCGTAGGTCAAGGCCTGCACCAGCCTCATGGCCTGCGCCGGATTGCAGTAGACGACCACCGTGTGTGCCTCCGCCTGGGCTTTTCCCAAGGGACTCAGAAGGATGCCGCCCACGGCCCCCTGATCCGGACAGATCATGGCCGAAGCCTGAGCTGCAGCGACCGAGGCCTCCGCGGCAAAGCCCACGGTCTGCAAAAGGCGGCTCAACTCGCCCTGGCGGTCTTCCACGTCCGCCATGCCCCAGCCCATGAGAGCCGGCACGCACACGATGTCTTCCTTGGCCAAACCCACCGTCCAGCCGTAGAGCCGGGCCATGGTGACCCCCTGGCAGATGGTGACGCGTTTTTTGAGAAACGCCTTGGGACGCCGCGTTTTTTCCGGAAACGGCTCCTCGGGGCTCAAAAAGCGCACCGCCAAAGGAAGGCTTCTGGGTTTCACCGCGTCCTGTATAAGGCTTTGGAACGCTCCATAGTCCACCATGACCGAACCTCCTTCCGGTGTGTGTTTAAAAGCTCGGCGAGCCGTTCCAGATCGCGGAGCGTGCGGCACGGCAGCACCGCATCACATAAAGGCCGGTAAACCCTCATGACCGAATCCCCCGTATCCCACAGAGCCGGCGGCTCCGGATTCAGCCACAGGAGGCGCCGCACTCGTTGGCGGATCCGCTCAAAGGCCGCTGCAGCCGGATCGTCGTGATTGTTTCGAGCGTCCCCGAGCACCAGGAGCACGGTCCGGCGCGAAACCGTCTTTAGAGCGTGGGACGCGAAATCCTCAAAGGCTTTTCCATAATCGGTCAGCCCCATGTTCAGGCGAAGACCTCGGCCTGTTTCAATGCGGCCCAAGGCTTGTTCCAGCGGCTCTTTTTTGAACACATTCGAAACCTCCACCAGGTTCGAGCAAAAAACGAACGTTCGAATTTTCGAAACCGAGCGATGCAAGTTGTAAAGAAAAAAGAGAAAAAACCGGGTCACGTTTCGAACCGAACGGCTCACATCGCACACGGCGATGATGTGCGGCCGATCCGGCCTTTTTTTCTTCCATCGAGGATCAAAGATGAGCCCTTGTGTGCCCAGGTTCGCTCGAAGGCTCGCCTTGAAATCCAAAAATCCGACGCGCGCCCTTTTGCGTCGCCTGCCGTAGCGCGCGTGAAGTGTGCGCACCATCTTGGCCACGAGACGGTGCATTGCCTCCACATCCTGACGTTCCCAGGCCGAAAGGCGCACGGCATCCCACGGGGCGTCCGCGGGAGCGCCTTGCAACGCTTCGGCGCCGTCGAAGACCACACGCGCCTCCACAAACGATCGCACCACATCCACCAAGTTTTTGCGGGCTTGCTCCAGTTCGTGGCCCTTCGCCGCCGACCCACCCACACTTCTCAAGAGGTCCACATCCTGATGGAAATGGTCCGCCTCGAGCCGCCGAAGCATCGCCTGCACATAGAGCCCTCGTTGCAGCATGGGAACAGCCCCGGGAAGGCGAATCCTTCGGGCCGCCTCGGCGACGGATACGGCCAGGGCCGCTCGATTGGCGAAGAGGGGTCGCTTTGTCGAAGGGGCCAACTCATCCGGCCCTGTCTTACTGTGGGCCTTCAGTGCTTTCGGTCCAGCAAGGTCCGGAATCGTGCGGAAAAACCGATGGAAGCACCCATCGAATATGGGGCGATCGGAAGGGTTTTTCACCAAGCAGGCGGCCAGAGCCGCCTTCAAGAGCAAGGGATCGTCCACCCCCAGCGCCGCCACGGCTTTCAAGGCATCGAGGTGTTCCGCCACCGAGACGCCGACGCCCGCGTTTCTGAGCACCTGCACGAAATCCGAAAGCACCGCATCCATCAGGCACCTTCGCCGCGACCGGCCGCCAGCAACTCAGGGACCAAAGGAGCCACGGTCCGCAGGTCCTCTTCATGTTTCAGGAAAACGTTGAGCGTCCGCGTGACAAACTCCCGATCCAACGTCCCTGCATTGAGCACCAGGAGCACCTTAGCCCAGTCGAGGGTTTCACTGACCGAGGGCGCCTTGCGAAGGGCCAACCGACGGACCCGGTGCATAAAGGCCACCAGCCGTGACACCAGCTGCGCCGGAAGCTCCGGCACACGTGTTTGCACAATCTCCCGTTCCAGTTCCGGCGACGGGAAATCCACGTACAGATACAGACAGCGCCGCTTGAGGGCCTCTCCCAATTCCCGGGTGCTGTTACTGGTCAGGACCACAAACGGGCGCTGAGTCGCCCGCACCGTCCCAAGCTCGGGAATGGACACTTGAAAGTCCGAAAGGATTTCCAAAAGAAACGCTTCGAATTCCTCATCCGCCTTGTCCACTTCGTCGATGAGCAGCACCGCGCCCCGCTCCGCTTTTAGAGCCCGAAGAAGAGGCCGCGGTTCCAAAAAGGATTCGGAAAAGAACAAATCCTTGACCGCGTGAAGCCGGGCCATGGATTGCTCCACATCGCGACATCCGTCTAACAGGGTGTCGAGACGGTCCTTGAGCATTTGCGAGTACAGCAGTTGCTTTCCATATTGCCACTCATAGAGCGCCTTGGATTCGTCAAGCCCTTCGTAACATTGCAGCCGAATGAGCGGAAGGCCGAAAACCCGGGCGGCGGTCTTGGCGATTTCCGTCTTGCCGACGCCGGCCGGTCCTTCCACCAAGAGAGGTTTTTCCAACCGCTGCGTCAAAAAGAGCGTGGTGGCCGCCTCCCAAGAGCACACAAAACCTTCCTTAAGGAAGGCCTGACGAACGTCCTCCACCGAACAAAACCCACAGTGTGCATCGGAAAGGTTCACGGCATTTTCCCTCACGACAGCCTTCAGCCGGCCCACGTGATGCATTCGGCGGGACACGACCCCATGGTGTCCCAATCCCGCGAATCGATCTTCACTCCAATTAAAGGAAACACCGCTCTTTGTCCACCCCTGCCTTTCGATCCCCATGCCGTGAGTGCTCAAACAGTTGGGTTAAGTCCGCTGTCATGGTGGGCGTCGGGCAATCCCAAACGCCCAATTATTGTGCCGATTGTCTTTTAATAGTCCCCGTCCTTCACGTACGGATAGCTCCATAACGTGATCTGCAAGAGGCACGATTTGACCCACGCAGCGTACATTTTCTCAACCTCTTCAGGCGAATGTCCCTTCTTGGCGAGAAATGGCTTCAGCGTAAAGGTGACCGGGAAGATCAGAAGGGGAAGGTAGCGAAAGGGCACAATATCGGTTGAATCCGCCCCGTCAGTGAGGTTTTTTTTCGTGCGGTGATGTCGAAGGCCGATCTCATGCTGATAGTCAAGCCATTTCTGGTCGTATTCGGCTTGCGCCGTGTCCAGAATCCACCGGCCGAAGCGCCTGCGGACGGCGCCTAAGTACTCTTCCAACGGTTTGCCGTCAACTTTCGAGGTAAATGAGGCGAGGAGATGAGGATTGGAGCCGACGAATCCGTACCACACATCCAGAATCGCCTCGATCTGGTCCCGCAACACCTCATAGGACAGGCGCAAGGACTTCACGTCCTCCTCCCCAAACAGGACGCTCCTCTTCATCAGCTCGAAATCCGCAAGGGTGACAGGAGATCGCGCAAGGTCAACGGTGCCATAAGTATAACCAGGAATGTTTTTTGCTTCTTTCATGGGGACTCCTTTCGTGTTTTTGGGTTGCACACCTCATGATCGTTCCTATAGAGAATTTAGAATCCTGCTAACATCCGGTAAAGAAGGCACTTTTTGGTAAGGAGGTGACCAAATGGTTCCCAAGGCCCCATCAACACACGAGCTCTCCGAGGTGCATCAGGGGCACTCCATCCCTGTCGCTTCCATGGTCGAGAGCGTCATCGGATGCAAATGGTCCGTCCGGCTGCTCCAGTTGTGCGCAGAAGGGCACAGTCGCCCAAGCGCGTTTCTTCGCGCCTGCCCCGGCTTGTCGGCCAAGGTGATGAACGAGCGCTTACGGAAGATGACGAATTTTGGTATCTTGCAGCGAAGTGTCTTTGGCGAAAAACCACCCATCGAGGTGGAATACCGATTAACGCCGTTCGGCCAACGATTCATGCGAATCATTGACGAAGTGCGTCAGCTTCAGGAGGCGGTTGACCAAAAATCCCTATAGCACGTGGCAAAAGTCAGTGCTTTCGAACCGATTGAGCGTCTCTTTTAACTTCCTGACAGGAGGAAACCATGGCCGTTTCGGGCAAGTACGGAACAGTGGACATTCCCGGAATCGGGGCGGATGAACCGGTGTTCATCCTTCGGGCACAGGATCTTTTGGCTGAAGCGACCATCGAGATGTACCGCATTCTCACGTCGACTCACGGGTGCCCTGTCAAAGAGTCGCTGAATGTGGAAATCGAAAGGTTTAAGAGCTGGAGCGGGAAAAGGAAGCTTCCCGATTGAACTGGGAGAGCCCCCTTTCGGCCATACAATTCCTTCGCTCCTCCAGGGCCAACGATGACCGACAAACATCGGTCCGGGCGCGCTGTTTAGGCCCCGGTTCTGGCTCCCTGCCCGAACACGAGGCCGCTGGATCTGTGGTCTTGCGAGCACGTAGCGTGCCCGGAAAACCGTCGTCGTGTAAAAGTCATTGGCATGCGCGCCGCTCCCGACGAGCGTGTTGTGGCGGCAAAGCGTTGCACGGCCGCGCAACACGCTGCTCACGGCCGGATATTCGCTTGGCGGCGCATGGCCCCCTAGTCTTCGATGATGATAGCCCCGGGAGCGCACTCTTCGGCGGCCTGTCTCACCTTCGCCTCCAGATGAGACGGCACCACGGAGACAAGCACGCGCGAAACAAGCTTGTCTTCATCGTACTCAAAAACTTCCGGGCACAGCTTGTTGCAATTGCGGTCTCCCATACACAAATCGTCGTCGATGCGCACTTTCATGACAAAACCCCCTGTCCATCACCGGACGTTTGCGGGCGGATCATGAGGACCGGAACCTTGGCGTTGCGAACCACCTTCTCGGCCACACTGCCGAACGGGAAATGCCCTTTCAGGCCGTGAGCGGTCATCACCACCAGGTCGATCCCCTCGCTTTCGATGGTCTCGAGAATCCTTTTGGCGGGATCCCCGCCGAGCACAAGCCGCTGAAATCGGGGGCACCCCTGCAATTTTTCCCGGCAGATTTTGTCCAAACGCTCCGTGGCTTCCGCCACAATCCATCGATGAAACTCTTCCAAGTGTTTCTTTCCCCACTCGCCATACCATGGCTCATGGCCGCTCATGTCCTCGGCGACATAAAGCAGCACCACTTCGGCCCCGTATTTAGCGGCGAAATCCAACACATAAGGCAGCGCGGCGGAGGAACTTCGAGAAAGATCTGTCGGCCAAAGGATTTTCGTGATCTTCATGGCCTTGTCCTCCTTTCCACAGTGATTGTTTTCTGTTTTACATTAAGGGTCATTTGTGGGGATCACAAGGTCGGCGCCGGCATTCTGTGCAGGAAAAAACACAAGCCGGCGATGGAGCCCCAGGAGGAAAACCATGGCAGGCGGCAAAAAGAAAGGGACGCACACGGGATCCCCGGAACAACGGGTGGTTCACGGAACCCGATCGGCGCAAGACAAAGCCCGTCGGCTCGATCTGGTTGTCAAAGCCGACACGGTCGGGACCTGTGAAGCAATGGAAACGGCTCTCCAAAAGCTCTCGGGGCCGGAGGCAACCGTTCGCGTCCTTCATAAAGGGGTCGGCTCCATCACCAAGACCGACGTGCTGCTGGCGGCCACGGCGAGTCGTCTGGTTTTGGGATTCGGGGTCGGCATCGCCCCCAAAGTCGACGTGGCGGCCCGCGACATGGGCGTCGAGCTCATCACCGACGAACGGCTTCAGCGGCTGGTGGATGCCGTTTCGGCGCGACTCAGATCCCTTGTGGCACCGCATGAGCCGAAAGAGGCAGAGGAAATCGTCGGTCAAGGAACGATCATCGCCCTTTTTAAGAGCAGCCGACGGGGCATCATCATCGGCTGCGAGATCACCGAAGGCGTTTTTCGAGTGGGCACCCCTTTTCGAGTCATTTCGGCCATGGGCCCTGTATACACGGGCAACATTGAATCCATGCAGATTGATCGAAAACCCGTCCAGGAGGCACGCAAGGGCCAGCAGGTGGGCATCAAGATTTCCGATTGGAATCAGGCGCATATCGGCGATCTGGTGGAGGCTTATGCCAAGCGCAGATAAAGGCCGAGACGCTTATCGGCGCATCGCCGCCTGCTATCCTTGGATGGAGTCTTTTTTGGCCCCGGCGCGCCGAGCCATAACGTGCGCTGTTTTGCGTCGAGGCCCTGCGAGGGTTCTCGACGTCTGTTGCGGCACGGGCACGCAGGTTCTTCACCTGCGAAGGGCCGGCGTTCACGCCTTCGGGGTGGACCTTTCCGCGGGCATGCTTCAACGGGCGGCGCTAAAAGCGCATGGCGCCTCGTTTTTCGTGCGCGGCGACGCCCTGTGTTTGCCTTACCCAAGCCGTTGTTTCGACGCCCTGATTTACTCCTTTGCCTTGCACGAAAAACCCTACGAAGAACGCCGGCGGATGCTCGATGAAGGATGTCGGGTGCTCAAACCGGACGGCACGGTCTTCGTTCTCGACTACGCCGACGCGTCCCGGCTTCGACCACATTTGGCCATGGCCCTCATCGCCGGGATTGAACGCATGGCAGGCAAAGCCCACTATCTGGCGTTTCGGGACTACCTGAGGCGCGGCGCCACCGAGGCGGTCTTTGAAAGCCGGGGCATCGCCATGGTTTCCCGACAGCTTTTCTTCCAAGGCGCCGTCGGTTTCTACGTCGGCCGCCTGCCATGAGCGAATGGGCAGCACGTGACGCCCACAACGGGCTGTCCCTTCGCAGGAAGGCGCGCCACCCCTCGGCCACGCGCCGCTTACCGCGCGGCTTTTCGAGACGCTTGCCGGCGCAGCCTCAGTTCTTCCCTCGCGCAATACAGAACGGGAACCGTTTGCACGGTGATGAGCGCCAGGAGCATGCCGCCGAAGGAGGGAATGGCCATGGGAATCATAATGTCGGCGCCGCGCCCCGAGGAGGTCAGCACGGGCAGAAGAGCCAAAATGGTGGTGGCCGACGTCATGAGGGCCGGCCGAAGGCGCCGCTTTGCTCCTTCCAAGACGGCTCGCCGTACCTCGTCCACCGTCGCCGGTTTTCGTTCTCGAAAGCTGTCGTTCAAATAGGTGGCCACCAGCACCCCGTCGTCGGTGGCGATGCCGAAAAGGGCCAGAAACCCCACCCAAACCGCCACGCTCAGGTTGGTGGGATGAATGGAAAAGAGCTCCCGCATGGACATTCCGAACACGGAAAAGTCCACGAACCAGGGTTGGGCGTAAAGCCATAGCATGAGAAAACCGCCAGCCCAGGCCAGAAAAACTCCCGAAAACACAAAAAACGTGGTCACGACGGAGCGAAATTGAAGGTAGAGGATCATGAAGATGGTCAAGAGAGCCAGGGGCAGCACCACGGAAAGCTTCTTTTGGGCACGAATCTGGTTTTCATAGTTTCCCGCAAAAGTGTAGCTCACCCCCGCCGGGACTTCCAGCGCCCCGGAAGCCATCTTTTCCTTGAGGTAGGCCTGGGCCTGTTCCACGACCTCCACTTCCGCATAGCCAGGCTTTTTGTCAAAGACCACGTAGCCCACCAGGAAGGTGTCCTCACTCTTGATCATCTGCGGCCCGCGCACGTAACGCATCTCGACCAATTCTTCCAGGGGAATCTGTGTTCCGTCGGGAGCGGGAACCAGGATGCGCGAAAGGGATTCGAGGCTGTCCCGAAGTTCCCTCAGGTAGCGCACCCGCACTGGATACCGTTCCCGACCTTCCACCGTGGTGCTGATGGTCTTGCCGCCGATGGCCACTTCGATCACGTCCTGCACTCGACGAATGGACATGCCGTAACAGGCGATGGCGTCACGGTCGATGCGAATCTCCAGGTAAGGCTTGCCCACGATGCGGTCGGCGATGACCGTGGCCGGCTCCACGGAAGGCACTTCCTTGAGGAACCGCTCCAACTGCAACCCAACCTTTTCGATCGTTGCCAGGTCCGGCCCTTTGACCTTTACACCCATGGGAGCGCGCATGCCGCTTTGCAGCATGACGATGCGCGCGGCAATGGGCTGAAGCTTCGGGGCCGAGGTGGTTCCGGGAATCTGGGCCGCGTCCACGATCAGTTTCCAGATGTCGTCAGGCTTTCGCACCCCCGGCCAAGGGTCGCGGCCCGGATTGAGCTTGGGATCCAACGCCGGGCGCCACTGGCGAAAAGGCATGCCGTCGTCGTCGGGAATGAGGCGCCCTCGCTCGTCACGTTCGAACTTGCCTTGCACCGTGTACGGTTTTCCGTCGGAAGCCGAAAGCGGCTTTCCGTCCGCGTCGCGGAAGAGGTCCGTTTCCATCGAAGAAAACCGGAACCGCATTCGGCGCCCATTTTTGTCCACCAGGTATTCGGGCTTGTAATGGATCACCGTTTCGATCATGGAGACAGGCGCCGGATCCAGAGGCGATTCCACCCTCCCGATCTTTCCCACCACGGCATCAATTTCCGGAATGGCCCGGATGGCCATATCCTGCTTTTGCACCACGTCCAGAGCTTCTCCGATGGAGGCGTGGGGCATGGTGGTGGGCATGAAGAGGTAGGAGCCTTCATCCAGGGGCGGCATGAACTCTTTTCCAAGCCCGGGAAAAGCTCGGGCCACAAGCTTCAACGGCGCCGTTCGCTGCACCGCCTTGGGCAACCACCCGAAAAAGGTATCGAAACCCAACCATACCATGAACCCGGTGCCGATGATGACGAGAGGCACGCACAGGAACACCGCCTTGTGCCGCAAGCTCCAGATCAACACCGGCTCGTAGACCCAGCGAAACAAAGCGAAAAACCCTAGAAGAGATCCGATCAAAATCGCCACGAAAAGAAAATTCAACATCACGCCTTTTTCCGGGCCCAAGGGCAGCCACTCGACCGCCAGAAGAAGGGTCACCAGAAGGACGAGGACCAGATTCACCATCAGGGACAGCCACCGGTGCCTTTCCGAAGGCACAAAGGAGGCCGCCAGCCCGTAGGCGCCGGTGAGCACCAGCACCGAGGCGGCCCACCACGGCACAAGCCAAAAGGCTGCCAGCCCGGCCGCCATAAGCAGTCCGTAAAGCAGGTGTTTGGCAGCGCCGGGGCGCCCATGACGTGCGGCCTTGTGTCGAAACAGCAGATGGGCCAGGGGCGGAATCACGGTGAGGGCCACGATGATGGAAGCCACGAGGGCGAACGTTTTGGTATAGGCCAGAGGTTTGAAGAGTTTTCCTTCGGCGGCTTCCATGGTGAAGACCGGAAGGAAACTCACCACCGTGGTGGCCACCGCCGTGAGCACGGCACTGCCCACCTCCACCGAGGCCCGGTAAACCACCTCCAGGCGGTTGGTGTCGGGCGGGGCCTCGTCCATGCGGCGGAGAATGTTTTCACAGATGATGATGCCCATATCCACCATGGTGCCGATGGCGATGGCGATGCCCGAAAGGGCGACGATGTTGGCATCCACACGGAAGATTTTCATGGCGATGAAACACATGAGCACCGCCAGAGGAAGAAGGCCGGAAATAAGCACGGAGCTTCGAAGGTGCATGACCATGATGAGAATGACAATCACGGTCACGAGGATTTCCTCGAAAAGGGCCCGGTTGAGGGTGCCCAGGGTTTCGTAAATCAGGCCCGTGCGGTCGTAAAAGGGCACGATGGTCACCTGGCTCATCGTCCCGTCGGCCAAGGTTTTTTTGGGAAGGCCCGGGGAAATCTCGGCGATCTTCTGTTTCACTTGCTTGATGGCCGCCAAAGGGTTGGCTCCATAGCGAACCACCACCACGCCGCCCACCACCTCGGCCCCTTCCTTGTCCAGCGCGCCTCGACGAAGGGCCGGCCCCAGGCTCACGTGGGCCACGTCCTTCACGCGAATGGGCACTCTGTCTCGAGCGGCCACCACCGTCTCTTCCAGGTCCTTCAGGCTGCGCACGAACCCAAGACCTCGAATGACGTATTCCACCCTGTTCACTTCAATGGTGCGGGCGCCCACATCCACGTTGGATGCCTGCACGGCCTGATAGACGTCCTGGAGCGTCACGCGGTGGGCGCGCATGGCGTCCGGATCCACATCGATTTGGTATTCCTTGACAAAACCGCCAATAGAGGCCACCTCACTGACGCCGTCGGCGGAAAGGAGCGCATAGCGCACGTACCAGTCTTGAATGCTGCGCAGTTCGTCCAGGTCCCAGCCCCCTGTGGGATTTCCCTGAGGATCGCGCCCTTCCAGGGTGTACCAGAAAACTTGGCCCAGGGCGGTGGCATCCGGGCCCAGGGTGGGCTGAACCCCCGGGGGAAGGGTGCTGCCGGAGAGACTGTTGAGTTTTTCCAGCACACGGGACCGCGACCAGTAAAAGTCCACATCCTCCTTGAAAATGACGTAGATGGTGGAAAAACCGAACATGGAATAGCTGCGGATCGTCTTGACGCCGGGAATGCCGAGAAGCGAAACGGTGAGCGGGTAGGTGATCTGGTCTTCCACATCCTGGGGCGATCGGCCCATCCACTCGGTGAAGACGATCTGCTGGTTTTCCCCGATGTCCGGAATGGCGTCCACCGGCACGGGGTTCCGCGGCAGGCCGCCCAGGTGCCAGTCGAACGGAGCCACCATGATCCCCCAGGCCACCACCACCAGCACAAACAGGAAGACCACGATCTTCATTTCCAGGCAAAAGCGAATCAGCCTGCCGATCCAGGATCCTTCGGCCATGCCATGGGCATTCTTCTGGGCCATCAGTTTTCACCTTAGCAGGCACTCCCAAACGGCGCCTCAGGGCTTAAGCCGCCTTTAGCGAATCACTTTTATAACTTCCCCGCACCGGAGCATTCGCGCGCCGTAGTAGGGGTTGCGCACCGTGTCGTCCACCTGGAGCCAGGTGGCGCCTTGCCCCTCAAAGGCCATGGGGCATCGGATGCGGTACAGCGGCCTTGCCGCACCCAGTCCGAAGTCTTCGGCCAGGACCGCCATGGCCTCGGAGACAATGGCAAAACACTTTCGCAGGGTTTCCACGTCTTTCGATTCTTCCATGAGCGCCAGTGCCTTTCGAATGTTTTCCAGCAGCTGCATTCCTTTCCTGTGCGCATCGTCCGTGAGCAAGGCCATGTCGATTTGGCCCAAGGCGGTGCGGGTCCTTTCCACTGCCGCCAGGGCTTCTTTGGTCTTATCTGCGGCCAAGGCTTCATGGGTCTCCAGATAGGCCGCCATCACGTTGCCCAGTTGGTCTCGGAAGGCCTTCGGCCCTTCCAGCGGTTTGGAGGTGTTACCCATCTTGTCATGTTTCAGGCCGAACTGCGTCATGAGCCGCTGCATGTGCCCTTCCAGGCTCGCAAGGGCATCCCGACGCTCCCCTTCCCTTTTCGCATCCAGTCCCACAATCACGTCGTTTTTGAGCAGCATGAAAAGCTCGTCCCAGACCATCCAGGGATGACCGTCCAAAAGGCTGTCGTCCACCCGGTCCAGGGCTTTTTGGAGATCTCCATAGGCCGTGCGAGCCGCGGTCCAGTCCTGGGCCGCCACCGCATCTCGGACGGCTTGGAAAACCGGCAGCACGGCCATGAGTTGCCGGCGGAAAGCATCGGGGATCTGGAACGTGTCGGCGGCTGAGCCACCCTCGGTGGGCACCGGACCCGCTTCCCCATGCTGGTGCATGGCGCCTGCGCCGCCGCCTTCCGGCGTCATCATGCTGGGCTTGGCCAGAATCTGTAAGGCACTGTCGATCTTGAAGTTCCCGGAAGTGACCACCAGCTCGCCTTCCCTTAGGCCGTGACGCACCACGTAGTAGCGATCCGCTCGGGGGCCCAGCACCACTTCACGCCCTTCATAGATCCCCGGCTCGTCCGCAACGGCCACATAAACCACGGCCCGTTTTCCGGTGATGAGGGGTGCCGTGACGGGAACGACCAACGGCGGCGGGTCTTCAACAAGCATGGCACGCAGCTCGGCCCGCACGAACATGCCGGGACGAAGCCGTCCGTCAGGATTGGGCACATCCACACGCACCTTAATGGTGCGGGTCTTTTCATCCAGGAAAGGGTCGATGAAGGCCACGGTGCCAACGAAGGCCTGCCCGGGATAGGATTCCGTTTCAAAGCGAACCCGGTCCCCCACCCGGATCCAGGGCACATCCGATTCGTAGGCATCCAGCTTAAGCCACAAGCTTGATAGATCCGCGATGGTGTAGATTCGCGTTCCGGTCTTCACGTACATGCCTTCAAAGCCGTCCCTTTGCACCACGGTGCCGCTCATGGGGGCCAGAATAGTCATGTGATCGGAGGGCGTGCCACGCCGCAGGATGTCCTGAATCTGCGCATCGGAGAGACCCCAGAGGCGAAGCTTTTCCTTGGCGGATTCCATGGTCTGGACCGCCGTGGACCGAAGCGATTCCAAGCCGCTTCGGCCAAGATCCCCGGCGGCGCGCACCGCATGAATGAGTTCCGATTGGGCCGCCAGCAGTTCGGGGCTATAGAGGGAAATCATGGGTCGGCCTTTTTCCACCACCGTGCCGGTAAAATCCACGTAGAGACGATCCAGGCGGCCGGATACCCAGGATGTGATGTAGGCGAGGCGGCGCTCGTCATAGTCCAGCTTGCCCACCAGACGCCGGGAAACTTCCACGGGCTTGCGCTCCACGGGACTCACCTGAACCTGGGCCAGCCTACGAGCCGTTTCCGAAAGTGCCAGGCGTCGTAGCGGCTCTTTGGTGCCCGCCGCCGCCCCGCCTTCGTCGGCAGCAACGGGAATGAGGTCCATGCCGCAAATGGGGCATTTGCCTGGATTGGGAAGGCGAATTTGGGGATGCATGGAACAGGTCCAGACCTCCACCCTCTTTTGCCCGCCGTGATCATGAACCCGGCCGTGGTCTTCCTGGGCATGGGCCGTGCCCACCAGAGCCGCCGTCCAGGGGGTTTCTTGCCATGGCCGTTCGTCGGCATCGCCCCAGCCCACGACAAAAACCATCGCAAAAAGCGCAACCCCGAGGGCGTACCATTCATGTCTTCTGGATCGTGTTGTCGACAAAAACGCCATGGTCCGCCTTTCTTTTGCCCCTTGGCCGCTTGTTCAAGCATGGACACGGGCGCTCTTGCGGGCCCCTTCCTTCGCAACGACGGCCTTCTGACCGTCCGAACCATCGCGCGCCCCTTTCGGAATCCTGAAAAATCATGGAGTCGGCGCCTTTTCCAAGATTACACCTTCTGCCTCCAGTTTCTTTAGGTATTTGTCCGGATCCTTCTTGAACTCCTCGGGGCAAGCCGGGCAACAGAAGTAGATCCTCTTTCCCTGGTAGTCCACGTAGATGTCCTTGTTGATGGGGCCTCCCATGACGGGGCACTTCTTTTGAGCCTGCCCGCCGGCGGCGGCCAGGCCGGTTCCCAGGACCGCCAGAGCGAACATGAGGGCCATGGCCGTGATGATCCACTTTCTTGGAATCATGTTTTTAGCCTCCGTCGTTTTGCGGGTTTGGCCGCCGTGCTCCTGACCTCCCGCTCGCCATCTCGTCGGACTCGGCAGGGACTTCCTCCAGAAATCGCCCGACAAGCCCTTCCACTTCGGCCAGCCGCTGTGCCTTGTCCGCCTCAGCCCGTTCATGAGCCAGCTCAAATTCCAGAAGCATTCGCTGCGCATCGATCACGTCCAGGTACCCTCCCAGGCCCGCCTCAAAGTCCTGAAGGCTCACTTGCAGCGCTTGGCGCGCCTTGGGAATCAGCCCGTTTCGATACAAATCGATGCGGCGCTCGGCATCCCGAAGCTTGTATAAGGTCATGGCCAGCCGGGCGCTCAAGGCGTTTTGCCTTTCCGCCAGGGTTTTGGCCGCAGCCCGCTCCCGGTGCCGCGCCTCCTGCACCCCCGCCTCGTATTTTTGCCACCAAATGGGCAGGTTTATGGAAATGCCCACCGCCACGGGATCTTTGCCACTGTCCGGGGTCGCCCTGTTCATGGCTTCCCCGGTGTCCACCGCTTCCAGGCTGACCATCACGTCTGGAAAATAGCTCTTCTGGGCCAGCTTCTCCCCCGCTTGCTCCTTGGCCACAAGAGAGCTTAAAGCCTTGAGCTCCGGATTGTCGGCCAGAAGCCAGGCTCGAGCGGCCTCATCACTCAAGGCAACCGTCGTCACCCGGCTCGGTGGCGGCCAGGGCAGCAGCGCCTTCTCAGGACGATTGAGGGCGGCGTTGAGTTCTTCGGAAGCGGGATGGCGCAAGTCTTCCAGCGTCTTCAAGCGGTCTTCCAAGCGACCCAGTTCGGTCTGGATGCGCACCAGCGCTCCGTAAGGGGCCAGGAATCCGGCGTACCGGGTTTGGAAAACACGCTCCAGATTCCGAAGCAGCCGAATGTTTTCCTCCGTAACCGCCACGGCCTGGCGCAGGTAGGCATATTCGTAGTAAGCCTTTTTCACCCTTTCAAAAAGGCTCCATTTGGCCGACTCATAGAACGCCCTCTTGGCCTGAGCTTCCTGAAAGGCGACATCCTCTTGGAGTTCCAGCCGGCTTAGCCACGGGAAAGTCTGGGCCAGAGCGAAGCGCTGCCGCTGCGGCCCCACGCGTGTCTCCACCCGTTCCACCAAGTAAGCGTAGGTGAAGCGGGGGTCGGGCAGACTGCGCACCTGAGGAATTTTCCACAGGGCGGCTTTCCAGGCCTCAAAGGCGGCCTGAAGGCCGGGGTTGTGAAGGGCGGCGTAGGCCAGGTAATCTTGCAGTGTAGGATTTTCAGGAAGGGGCTTGTTCTCTTCCGGCAGTCCTATCTCCTGGGGCAAGGTGACCTCCAGCTGCGGCAGATCGCTTCGGCCTCCGGTAAGCTTTCCAACACCGCCGAAGCCCGCGCACCCGCCGAAGGCCGTCAGCAGCAGCACCAGCGCCCAGGCAAGCCGCACAGGGCGTAAAGAAACGGCGGGAAGCTCTGAAAACCTTCGTCTTTCTCGCCGAAACCCTTTCATGGCCGCCTTCTTTCTGCGTCTTGTGGTTCATGGGGGAACCTCGGCACCATGCCGAAACCTTCGGACTGTGTCTGAACCCGTCTCCGGCTTCGGGGCAGCCTCGGCGGGTTGCTGCGATTCCCATAAGCGGCGATAGATAAAAACATTTAGCCGCACCCAAGACCGTCTCCGCCGCAGCCCGCTCCCGGTCGTCTCCGCGCCCACGGGCTGGTAGAGACTCCCCGGTCCACCGCATCCAGACCGTCCACAATTAAACCCTCCATGACCACCACTGGCAACCCTTCCCGCTCTAAAATCCGTCGAGGGTTTTCACCCGCAGCGTTGGCCAACAGTGCCCGGCAGTCGTGTAAGCTGGAAGCCAGGATTCGCCAGCGTTCCTCTCCCATGCCCCAAGGCGGCGTGAGACGCTCTTCCACAAGCCGGTAGCCCCTTTCAGCGGGGGACCATATCCGAAGCCGGTCAGCCTCACCCACGAGCTTGTCCGAGAACGCATTCTGTGGGAGCGGCTTTCGCCGCGACCCCGCACCAGACCTTAATTCACTTTCCCTGAATCGGCAGAAAAGACACCCCCCCAGGTGGCGGTTCACCAGCACGCCCTCGTGGCTGGCCACGGCCACATAGGGCCGTAATTCTTTCTTGAGACGGCCAACGCCGGCAGATCCTGCTCAAATCGTTTAGGGAAACCTCCTCGGCCGCTTCGCCCATCATCTCTTTAAGGGCGCTTTGGGCTGCAGAATCGTGGTCATTTCCAGCTTCTCAAAAGCCCACGCCCCCATGGTGCGCATATCCTGCACGGCGAGCGTGTCCACATTCACCCTCTCCCAATGCCCCGTAGGCTCCTACGGCTTCGAACTGGAAGCCGCCATCTGCGGCTTTCGAAGAACCGAAGCTCAGTGACGCGCCAAGGTCTCGATTTCTTGAGAAGCTTCAAAGAGATGGTGTGGGCCATTGAGAAGCTGGCTGATTCGACGGGCCAATATCCTGCATTGCCGTGCGTCCGGGTCAAGCCGTCCTAGATTGAGCAGAATCCTCTGCCTGGGGCCTTTGGGAGTTCGGTGGCACTCAACCAATTGGTGGTAGACCTAGGTGGCCCCTGTGGTGCGGTCTGTTTTTCTGACCTTTCGAATAAACATAGCGATGATAAAAACAGCATAGGCCAAAGCCACAGACAAGCGTAAAGCTATTAACATCTACCACTACACGGACTTTTTTTGCTTGTACCATATCGTGAAGTCAATATGTTAGACGTCACGCTAGGGTCAAAAACGCCAATTTGAGCCCCACAAGTGACAAATTTGGGTTAATTTTATTTTCGATCTGCTCCAGGTGCCGCTGGTCATCGAGCCGGTGGATATTCAAGATGTTTTTGATCAAGGCCAGGCGGGTCAAGCTCACCAAGGTGCACGAAGACGGGCAGGAAATCACTCTGGATATGCGCAAGCCCGGGGATTTTCCGGGCGAGCAGATCCTTTCGGAAGAAAAAGAAGGCGCCAGGCCATGATCTTTGAGAGGATTGTGTGCACACGCGGGGTGAGCCGGGATCGGTTGTAAAGATCACCCACCTTGCGCAGGGCTTCTCCCATGGTGGGATAGGGGTGAATGGCGGCGGCCAGCCCTTTAAGGCCGATGCGGTGGGTCATGGCCAAACTCAGCTCCCCGATCATGTCTCCCGCATTGGGCGCCACGATGGTGGCCCCCACGATCCGGTCGGTTCCCTTCCGCACATGGATTCGCACCAACCCGTCGGGGCGGCCTTCCAGGACGGCGCGATCCACTTCCGAAAGCGACAACGTGAAGGTCTGGACCGCCATGTCTTGTTGCCGAGCATCCTTTTCATAGAGACCCACGTGGGCGATTTCCGGATCCGTGTAGGTGCACCAGGGAATGGTGAGGGCGCTGGCTTTGGCTCGGCCGAAAAACAGGGCGTTTTGAATCACGATGCGGGCCATGAAATCGGCCGCATGGGTGAACTGGTAGGGGGAACAGACGTCCCCTGCGGCGTAGATCCTCGGATTGGTGGTCCGAAGGTGATCGTCCACAACCACGCCCTTGGGTGTGGCGGCGACGCCCGCGCGTTCCAAATGCAAGCCTTCCACGTTGGGAGCTCTCCCGACCGCCACCAGCACCTGGTCCACCGCCGCCCGGATTGTGCGACCGTGCGAGTTCAGGTGCATGAGCACGGAACCGTCGGGGCCTCGGTCCAGGACCAGATTCTTTCCGCAGCACAGGAGTGTCACGCCGTCTTGTTCCAGGGCCTTCCAGACGATGGCCGAGGCATCGGGATCTTCCCGCGGAAGGATTCCATGCACGGCTTCCACCAAAATAACTTGAGAACCCAGACGGGCAAAGGCCTGGGCCATTTCGCAGCCGATGGGGCCGGCGCCGATGATGCCGAACCGCCGGGGAAGTTCGGTCAGTGAAAAAAGCGTTTCGTTGGTCAAATAGGCAATCTTTTCCAAGCCGGGTATGGGTGGAGCGGCGGCACGCGCTCCGGTGGCGATCACGGCCTTTTGAAACCGCAGCCGGGTTCCGTCCACATCCACCGTTTCCGCATCCGCGAAGCAGGCGTTCCCAAAGAAGACGTCCACGCCCAGGTCGGCAAAGCGCCGGGCGGAATCGTTCGGAGCAATGGATGCCCGAAGGCGGCGCATGCGTTCCATGACCCGGCAAAAGTCCGCATAAGACCCGTCCGGTACCTGAACACCGAACCGGTGCGCGTCGCGCACCGCCGCGGCGGCCCGTGACGCCGCGATGATGGCCTTGGACGGCACGCAGCCCACGTTGAGGCAGTCTCCGCCCAAAAGGCGCCTTTCCACCAAGGCAACCTTGGCGCCTAGGCCGGCCGCTCCGGCGGCGGCCACCAGCCCCGCCGTCCCCGCCCCGATGACCACCAGGTTGTAGCGGGACGCGGGAACGGGGTTCTTCCATTCGGCCGGCCGAACGAGCCCGGCCAGTTCCCGGTTTGCATCATCCCACGGTTCCAGCTTGATCCAGCGCTCCCCCGAAGGACTCATTCTTTCCTCTTCTGCCCCTGTGTTCCGTCGCCCCATCGGCAACCTCCAAGGTATCATCATCACTGACCTTGCGCCCCTTCGCCCGACGAAAGACCCCTCGAAGCGCCTCCGAGCACCGCTTTTCGGCGCCCTCCAAAACACACAGCCCAGCCCTCGTCACGCCGAAAGCCCCTCGCCGACGCGCCCGTTGAGGCTTCTGACCACCGGGCATCGAGCGCCCTCGCATTCGCGGTTTTTGGCCTGCTGGCGGCACTTCAGGGGGTATCGGGCATGGAGTCTTTGGTCCAGGAGCCGTTCAGAAAGTTCCGCGGCCTTCTTGAGGGCGAGCCAGGAATCGCGCTGGCAGCACCGTGCGGCATCCAGGGCGGCGATGTCCGCCAAGGCCGCCTGAGTCGCCTGCTGGGCCAGGCGGCGTTCCCGACCCTTGACCGGATTGGCTTCCAGAAGAATCGAAAAGGCCACGCCCACGCCGACCGCCGCACCGCAACAGCCCATAAACCCGCAGGATCCTCCAGGGATGCGGGATCCACGGCGAAGGGCGGCGCGGATGAGATCGTCGCCGATCCTTCCCCCTGCATTGCGGTAGGCGCTGACAATGACGGCAGGAACCAGAGCGTGGTGTTCCGGCCCATGCACGGGCATGGCCGGGTGGCGGCGAATCTTGTCCATAAGCACGATGAGATCCGTTTCCCTGGAAGAAAGGCACAGGTGTTCCATCACCGCCAGAGCATCGCGGGAATGGCAGGCGTCACAGACGAAATGGCCCGTGATGCAGCGCACCGACGACAGGAACCGGCTTCCGCAGTAGGAGCACGTGCCCTCGCTTTCCGACGCTTCGTAGCACAGGGGTTGCCCGCACACCATGCAGCCGGAACGGCGCCGAAGGGCAATGCTTCGGTCCACAGGGTCGGGGATGACGGGTTTTGCCGGCGGCTTTGGCCCTGAAGCGGCACCATCGATCGACTGGTCTTCCGGCCGAACGCAGGCGCAGCCACTTTCCCCTTGCCGGTTGGCGACGGCGCCCGCCTCATCCAGAACCCACAGCTGGTCATCCAGAGCCTCGGCTTCCCAGCGTGGCAGGCATTGGATCGAGCCGGGCGTGAGTGTTTTTCCGCCAAAGGTTTGGACCATGGCAAAGGGGCCCGGATAAAGAACGGAGACCGTGTCGTAGGCCGCCTCGGTGCGGGCTTCAAAGGTGAGGCTGTAAAATGGATGGCCGCGGACCTTTCGATAAGGGAAGCGCTTGAGAAACCGCACAGCCCTGAAGCCGGATTCTTCCAACAGGCCCACCAGGTCCCGCACCGTGAGTGCTCCGCCGATACATTCGCCGTGGAGCACCGGGTCGTTTCGAACGGCCGCTTCGGCATCGGTGTCGCAGACCACGTCGGAGACCACCAGCCGTCCGCCGGGCCGCAGAATGCGCTGGATCTCTCGAAAGGCACGACGCTTGTCGTTGGAAAGGTTGAGCACACAGTTGGAAAGCACCACATCCGCCGAGTGGTCTTTCAAGGGAAGGCTTTCCAGGGTGGATTGAATGAAGCTCATGGTGTCGTAGCCGAGGCGCTCGGCCGTCGCCCGGGCTCCGGCCTGCGCCCGTTGCAGCATGGCCTTCAAAAGGTCGATTCCGATCACGCGGCCGTTCCGCCCCACCTTTTGAGCTGCCATGAAGCATTCCACGCCGCTTCCGCACCCCAGGTCCACCACCGTCTCCCCCTCGTGAAGCCCGGCATCCACCACAGGACTGCCGCATCCGTAGCCTCGAAATCGGTAATCTTCCGGAATATGAGCCATCCATTCCTCCGGATAGGCCACAGGATTGAGAATGTCCACCTTGGGATGGAGCGCGGCCTCGGCATAAAAGTCTCGGACAACGGACAGACTGGACGGGGAAGCGACGGCCAGCAGGCAGTTGGAATGGGTGAAGGAGACGCCGCCATATCCGCTTCCGCAACTTTCCAGAACGTCTCCCATCTTGAGCCGAAGCGCCGGCCGATCGGTGAAGACAGATTCGGCAGCGCGGCGTGTGATGAGCCAGAGCGCCAGATTCTGGGACAGATCCATATAGGGATCGGCTCCCAGAAACCGGCCGGCGGCAAGATAACTGTGATCCGGATCGCCTCCCCCCAAAAGGAAACGCAGCGGATGCTGGAGTCGTGCGGCGGTTTCCCGCCGAATCTGCTTAAAAACAAGGCTTTCCTTCCAGGCTCTTTTCAAGCCGTGAGGCCAGGGTACCGCCAGCTCGGGAAGACCCACCAGGGCCGCCGAGGGATACAGGTTTTCGTCGGGGCCGAGCGCCAGGGATTCCCAGGCCATGGCGGACCCGTCATGGCGGGTTCCCGGCGGGGAAAAGACCTGGGAGGCAAGGGCTTGCACATTGTCCACCGAAAGACCCAGATCTTCGGCCCGTTCGGCGGCGCACCGAACCGCTTCAAAGAGCTCGTCGGGCGGCACGAATTCCTGCGGCACGCCCCGGCCCCGCACGAAATACCACATGAAGTGGAGGTTGGACGCGCCCAGATCCTTGGCCAGGTCGGGAAGATGCGGCACGTCGGCCAGGTTGGATCGGGTGGGGCATAGGGATAGCGTAAAGGAAAAACCCAGGCGGCACAGGGTTAGGAGTTCACGAACCGTTCTTGAAAAGGTGCCTTTGCCGCGCACGGCGTCGTGGCGTTCTTCCAGGCCGTCCAGGCTCACCTGCAGGTGCAGCCGATCGGGGCTCCACCGATTTTTTTCCAGGGCGGCTCGAGCGGCCAAGCCATTGGTGAGCACCACCACATGGGTGTCGGGCAGGCGAAGGATTTCATGAACGATGTGGGGAAAATCGCGGTGCACGAAAGGCTCGCCTCCGCTCAGGGCAAAGAGGCGGCAGCCCAGCCCATAGGCCTGGCGGACGGCCTCCAGCGCCCGCTCCGCCGAAAGCTCCCGAGCCTGGGAGGGCGAGGAGGCAAAGAGGCAATGGGCGCAGGACAGATTGCACCGGTCGGTCACATGGATCCAGAATTCTTTAAGGGCGTGCGGATCCAGGACATCATGGCGTCCCGCATACGTCGAAGACTGTGCGTCGGGAAGCCGCTGACGGAAGCGAGCGGCTTCCGGAGTCTCAAGAAGGCTTGGGTCTTTTTGGGCTTTCTGAAGCAGGCGGTCTGCCGCCTCGTTGGGAACGAACCAGCACGGCGGATCCGGTCTCACATAGACGGGGATGCCTTGCCACGACAATCGCACCCACTGTTTCGGATCAAACGGCATCGATAAACTCCTCACCTTTTTCGGCTCTCGGAAAAAACCACGGGCAACGACCCTCACCGGACCGTCATCCGGCCTTCAGGATTTTTAATAAGCATCCGTTGCCACGAACGCTCGGCTTTTGCAAACGGTGTCCTCTTCGGCACAAAGCATGCGTCAACAAAGGCCTTGCCCCCCTGACCTTTTCGGGCGCTTCAGCGAACAAGGGCCTTACCGGCTGTCCGAGAAGGAAACCTTGAGGAACGGGGCGAGCCGCAAGACCGCATGGCCCCGTTCGGCTCTCCTGCAGAATGGAGCCGTGAAACATTGCCGAACAAGAACCCTGGGACTTCTTTGATTGGACCAGAGGGTGCAGTGGTTGAGGTCCTTGCCCCAAGCCGGCGCCCATGTTAGAAGAGGCCATCAACACAAGCCGGAAATAGGATCCGAACCATGGCCCAATCCTCTTTTCCTTTGACCGAAAACGAACTCAGGCAATGGATCGCCCAGAGCGTAGCCGAGGTTTTTCGCGATAAAGCGGACGAGCTTTTTGCGCAAAAGATCGCCGCCTTTGTGTCGGAAAACGAGCGGCGTGCCCGCGAATTGGCCCTCATGGAAAGGGTCGTTCGTGTGGAGGAAGAGCTCAAGGCTTTGCGGGAAATTGAGATCGCTCAATTCGGCGCTGCGGAAAAGCGCTTTGACGCCATAGATAAGCGCTTTGAGGCCATGGAAAGGCGCTTTGAGGCCGTAGACCAGCGCTTTGAGGAGCTGCAACGAGAAATGGCCTCCCGCTTTGAAACCGTCGATAAGCGCTTCGAAGCGATGGATAAGCGTTTTACCGCGCTTCAGTGGACTATGGGCTTGGGTTTTTCTTTGATGGTGGCCTTTATGAGCCTACCGAAAATGTGGTCGTAACCGTTCGTCCGAGAGCGTGAACGGCGCACACCGTGGGACCATGGTAATCTTTTATCAACAGCGAATCGCTCACACAAACTTTTGACAAGCATTCCGTTCCCTTTTGCCACATCAGGGCTCTTATCCCCACGTTCCTTCAAGCACGTCAATCAGAGGGCAGCCCCTTGACAGCCTGTCCGAGAATGCCCTCAAAGCTTCATTGTGTGGCGCGAGCCGCTCAATTTCGGTTCGGTGTGGACGGCCCGAAGGCCGTCCTTTGGAACGCCCGTCGGCTGAAAATTGTCGGCCTTCGCAAAGGCACCTTTTGCACCCGTTGCCAGGTACGCTGTCAGAGGCCGAGCTTTCGTCGATTCTTTTCGATGTGCGCCAAAAGCGCGTCGGCGGCTTCTTGAGGGTTGGGGTTGACGTTGAGCAGCCCGCCGGTCACCTCGGTGAGATCCTCAGTGAGCAGCTTCACCAGATTGGGCGCTCCCGTCACGGTGGGCACCGGGTTCACATACGTGTAGAGGCCGAAGGCCAAGGCGAAAATGGCGTCGATGGTCGCCTTTTGCTCCATGTATTCCGGGGCGCACGCCACCACGGGAAGATCCGGAATGGGAACACCGCCGAGAGCCTGCGAGACCGCGGCGACCAGATCCGCGCATCGGCCGGTATCCGTGCACGTGCCGTAACTGAGGACCGGCGGCACACCCAGGGCTTCGCAGACGGCTCTGAGACCCGGGCCCGCCAGATCTTTGGCTTCCGGAAGACAGAGGCCGCCCACCTGCAGCGCCGCGTTGCCGCAGCCCATGCCGAGAACCAAGATATCCCGCTTGATGAGTTCCTTGGCCATGCGGATGCTGTGCACATCCTGCCCGGTGTCCCTCAGGGTCGTGCAGGAAACGAAGCCCGCCACCCCGCGGATCGCGCCATCCTTGATGGCCTTAAGCAACGGATCCAAAGACCCACCCAAGGCATCCAGAATGCTTTCCGTGGAAAAGCCCACCACGGCTTCCCCCACGCGCAATCCGGTCACGGGTTCCACGGATTTTCGGCGCTTCGGAAAGTTCTCGATGGCCATGGCCAAGAGCGCGGCCGCCTGTTGGGCCGCTTTTTCCGGCACATAATCGAGGCGTTCCGTAATACCTTCAAAGGCTACCAGATCGCTCACCGGAATGAGCCTAAAGTGGTACTTTTCCGCATAGAGCGGGTCGATGGGCATGGAACAGTTCATGTCGCAGGCGAAAAGATCCACACAGCCGCTGGCTAAAACGGCTTCCTGCATGATCCAGTTGCCCGTAAACCCAAAAAAGGCGTCGTCCATGGTCCACCGCTGAATCATTTCCTGCCCCGTTTCAATGGAGGCGATGACCCGAAGGCCTTTGGCACCGACAGCCTTCGCTTTGTCCTGCCATTCGGGCGTTCGGGCCAACTGCACCATGGCAAACCCGAGGAACGGCTCGTGGCCGTTGGGCACCACGTTCACATAGTCGGGGTCCAGCACTCCAAGGTCCACGCGCATCCGATGCGGCCTGGGAATGCCGAAGAGCACGTCTTGGCAATACTCGTTGACGATTTGGCTCTGGTAGGCCATGGCCACGGCCATTCGCATGGCCTTCAGGGCCAAGCTCACGTAATAGCCGTCCACATTGGTCAGGCACGAACTGGTGGCCCGAAGCATTTCGCCGTAGATACCCCCCGGAAAGATATCCAACTTCTTCCATAAGGCCTGCCGATCCGCCGGAGCCAGCCGGGCCACGATTTCGCTGGGTTCATGGGCTGGCCGGTTAAAATCCTTTTGAACGACATCGCACAGGCGAAGCGCCGTCTCTTCCAAAGACCCCGACGCGTCCACGCCGAGGCGTTCCGCAAAGGTTTTCAGTTTCTGTGGTTCCGCAATTCGAAAAGGCGTCTGCCCTTGTGCTGTGGCCCGCAAAGTTCGAACGGTCTGTTCCGTGTGGTAATGATACGTGGATGCGCCCATAACATTGCGCAGCACCATCATGCGCATGGCCATGCCGTCGGCCTTGATGCCGCACACACCCCGCTTGTCCTTTTCCGCGTCCGCCCGGCACGGTCCGTTGGAACACAAATCGCACCGCACCCCGCCCATGCAGAACGGGCAGCGCTTGTCCGGGTCGTTTCCCAGCCCCTGCGCCGCATAGCGGTCCCAAATGTTGGTCATACCGTCCCGACGAATGCGCTCCACCATCGTTTGCACCGATTCATGATACGACAATCGTTCCTTTTCCATGGCCCGCCCCCGTGGTATGAAAGCCCTTGGTTCGTCATGCACACCTTAAAGTCCGCCGTTATGTGAATTTAACTTCACATATTAGAGACGCCGCGGCGCGAAAGGTCAAGAGGCTATCAGCAAAAAGGATGCTTTTTGTGAGGTGAGCCGCCGTACGGAAAGTCCCTGCAGGGCGAAGGCGGCACGAGGCGCGGTGAAGTGAAAAGAAATTCTCGAAAGAAAACCTTGTCCACAAGCTTGGGAACCTCCGGAAGTCGAAAGGCGGAAATCGCCGAAACGGCCTTAAGGCTTGTGAACCAAGAGGGGTTAAAGCGGCTGAGTGTGGCCCGGCTGGCCGAGGCCGTGGGTGTGGTCCCTTCGGCCTTATACCGCCACTATCCCCATAAGGACGCCATCTTGGACGCCGTCGTGGAGCTGGTAGGGGAACGGCTGGCCGAACATGTGGAAAAGGTCCGCCGGGAACATTTTTCGGCCCTGTCGCGCTTGGATGCCCTTCTGGCGCAACACGTCCTTCTCATCACCTCCAATCAAGCCATCCCGCGAATCCTGTTTTCGGAAGAAGTGATCGGGGATGCCGATCATCGGCGGGCTCGGCTCGGCGATATCATTCACAGCCACGTCATGCGCATTGCGGCCGTCATCGCCGAAGGGCAGGAAGAAGGGGAAATTCGTTCAGACATTGCGGCCGAAGCCGCCGCCGTGATGTTTCTGGGGATTGTGCAGCCGGCGGCCATTTTGTGGCATGTCAGCGGCGGGCGCTTTGACTTTTCGGCCCACGCCCGAACGGCATGGAAGCTCTACCGTGAGTGCCTCCAGCCTCGAAAAGACGTGCCGTGACGCCCCCGTCGAGCATCGTCGGCTTTCCCGAAAAGGAGCCCCTGTAGAGCGCGGAAGGCTGTTCAAAGAGGGTTCATGGGGAAGCGGCTTCAGCCGCGACCCCGCACCACGCCTGAACCCATCTCTTCCGAAGAGCCTCCCAAAGGCGATTTCGGACAAGGTCCTCGGAACAACCGCTTTTTGGGGGCGAGCAAAAGGGTCCCGGAGCCGCGTAGGTTGGGGGTCGCTCAGCTGTTGAAAGCGACGCGTTCTTCGATAGGCTCATTCTGTGGGTGGAGAAGGTGTTGGGGTTCGCCGCGCTCACCCCAACCTACGCGTTCTGCCCTCTGCCCTCTGCCCTCTGATCTCTGACCTCTGACTTCTGACTTCTGACCTCTGACCGCTGACCGCTGACCCTCTGACCTCTGATGCTGAAGTTCGCCGCTCTCACCCCAACCCACTTCTTTAGGCTTCTTCGACGATGCTTTCCTTCAGCGCCCGCAAACTGGGCACGGGCACGGGCAGCAACACGTCTCGATCCGGGTTGTACATCATGCGGTAGGAAAAGCCGCGGTTGCCCTGAGATTCCATGACACTCCAACCCCTCATGAGGTACGGGCAGGCGTCGTTGAAGCAAATATACATGAACTCATTGTCCCATTCGGTAAAGGGCGTCTGGGGAACCTTCCATTTTTTCATGCGTTCCCCGCAATGGGGGCACTGAAGGGTTTTCTTCACCTGACGTTTTCTCGCCTCCAGTTCTTCAGCCGACACGGGCCTACCGGCGCTCAGTTCCACCACGGGTCTTTTGCGCCGTCCCTTGGGCGCCCCCTTCTTTTCCGCCCACATGGCATAGATGGGGTCGCTGGGAATGCCCAGATGGGCATATTTATCGTCCGCGGGACGCGGCTTTCCCTTGGAAACCAGCAGGTGAGGCTCACCGAAATCGGGCACGCTGCGGAAAAAATCCTCCACCAAAAAGATGCGCTCTTCCTCGCTGCTGTCTTTCCAAATCTTGACCGCTTTTTGGGGAAACATGCGGTTGGAAAAAATCACCAGAAACATTCCACCCGGTTTCAAAATTCGGGCGACTTCCCCAAACACTTCAAAGGGTCGGGTCATGTAGTCCACGGACACCGTGTTCAGGACCACATCGAAGGTGCCGTCGGCGAAGGGCAGCTTGGGATCGGCGTTGAGGTCGTGCAGCACGTAACGGCTGAGGGCCTCATTGCCCTGAAGCTCGTTTTCGTTTAACCCCAGGCCCACCACTTCGGCGGCCTTCACCGTGGCGGGAATGTGGGAATCCCAGCCCGCCATGAGGTCCAGGATCACCGGACGATCCTCGATGATCAGGCTTCCGACGATGTGTTCCACGGTCTCCAAGGCCGTGCGGTCCAAGTGGGACACGAATCGGTCTTTTTGGTAGAAAACCGCATCATCGCTTTCGTCGAGCCTTTGGAACGCCTCCTCCCCATAAACCCACCGGTGCACCTTTTCCTGAATCGCGTTTCTTGTTGCCATGCCAAGCTCCTTTCGTCGTGCGGACATAAACCTGTCGGGGGTTTGTCCGAGCCTAAATGAAAAGCACGGGCATGGGCATCGCAACGGCAATTGCTCGAGGGGAGAATGGGAGGTTTACGCTAGGGTTTCCGATAAGACCCGCACGTGGCTGGCCTTTTCGGGCCCATCCAGCAAAAGAAAGGACAGGACTCTTACAGGGATGAGCGCCGAAAGAGGGTGGTCCAAAAGGCCGGCGATGTGGGGATGGCGATCCCGCAGTCGCTGGCGCATGCGCGCTTCCTCGGCAGGATTTTCCACAGGAACGTACAGCCCCTCCACGGTAAGGGACTGAATTCGAGACCGATCGGTCGCCCATTCCAGCCGCGTGTCCACAAGAAGGCTCACCCGGGGGTTTTCCGACAGGTTGCGGAACTTGGTCGTATCCTGGCGCGTGGCCAGATAAACGGTGAGGCCGTCCTCCGCGGTCACGTAGGCCATAAGCGAACAATGGGGTTTGTGATCGCGGCATGTGGCCAGGACGCACATGTCGTTGGCTTTCAGCAGGGCGATCATTTTCTCCAGCACTCTCGGCTCCTCTCCTTGTTGTCTTGTTTCCAAAGGTCGTCCCGCTGAACATAGCGACCTTCGAGCCTGAGGGCAACAGCAGGCTTCAGGACCTGGAATCACGATGGATCTTGTTGACATGGTCACGTCTTCGGGGCAGGTATGGGCAAGAGCGTTCCGCACTGGCGGTGTGGTGCCCGACGTGGGCGAGCGGCGGGCTCCTTGAGGCGACGATCCATCATGGACAACGCACGGGAGGGCAAACGATGCAAAGGAAAATGGTGTGGATGCTTCTGGCGGCGTTTGTGGTCGTGAGCGGGGTGCCGGCCATGGGATGGGCCGGCGCGTATAAAGACGAATACAAAATGAGCATTGTGGTGGGGCCTAAAGGCCCCTGGGGCGAAGGGGCTCAGAAATTCGCCGACTTGGTCCGCGAAAGGACCCAGGGACGGATCAACATCAAGTGTTACTTCGCCGGGCAGCTTTTCGCCGGAAAACAAACCAACGAATTCATGCTCATGCGGCAAGGGGTGATCGACTTTGCTCTGGCGTCCACCATCAACTGGTCGCCGCAAGTGCCGTCGCTGAATCTGTTCGCCCTGCCCTTCTTTTTCGAAAATTACGAGCAGTTGGATGCCGTCAAAAACGGCCCGCCTGGCAAGGAACTTTTTCGACAGATCGAGGAATTGGGTGTCGTCCCGCTGGCGTGGGGCGAAAACGGCTTTCGGGAACTGACCAATCGCACGCGCCCCGTCGCCGCTCCGGAGGACATGAAAGGACTTAAGATCCGCGTGGTGGGTTCGCCCATCTTTATCGACACGTTTCGCGCCCTGGACGCCAACCCCATCAACATGAACTGGGGCGAAGCGCAGACGGCTTTTCAGCAAGGCACCGTGGACGGCCAGGAAAACCCCGTCAACGCCGTCATCATTCCTTATCAGCTGTGGCAGGTCCATAAATACATCAGCATTTGGCATTACGCCATCGACCCGCTCATTTTGGGAGCCAGCAAGGAAACCTGGCAATCTTTTACGCCCGAAGATCAGACCATTCTCAAGCAGGCCGCCCTCGATGCCTGCGCCTGGGAAATTCAGCAGGCTCGCCAAGGGCTGGAAGGCTCCATGCCGACCCTGGATACCCTGCGGCAAAACGGCATGGAGGTCACGGTTTTTACGCCCCAGATCCGCGAAGCCTTTCGGACCAAAACCCGACCCGTCTATGACCAATGGAAGGAGAAAATCGGGGTGGATTTGGTCCAGCAAGCCGAAAAACTCCTGAACCGGTAAACGTGCCCAAGGAGAAAGCCTGTCGTGCGTCGGCGGCATTGGATCTGGCTGAGGGACAACTTTGAAGAAGCCTTCTGCGCCCTGCTTCTTTTGGTCATGGCGGGCATTGCCTTTGCCAATGTGCTGATCCGCTACGGGACCAATTATTCCTTTGCCTTTGCCGAAGAAGTGGAGGTGAGCGCTCTTGTCTATTTGACCGTTTTTGGAGGCGCCGCCGCCTTTCGCAGAGGCCTGCACCTGGGACTGCACTTCCTTTTCGTGCGTTTCCCTCGGCCCCTGCGGCGCCTTGTGCTCATTTTTTCCATGGCGCTGATCCTTTGGGTGTTCGGCGCGCTCTTCTTCTACGGGTGTCTTCAAATGCAGGATGAGATGGCGCTTCGGACGCTTTCCGAAGCGCTTCAGGTGCCCCAGTGGGCTTATACGCTGGCGGTGCCCGTGGGGAGTGTGCTGATCGTGCTGCGGGCGATGCAAAGGACCATCGTGTTGTGGCGGGATGCCTGAGGCTGGTTATGGATGCGACCTTGTGGTTTTTCCTTCTTTTCGTGCTGTTGCTTTTTCTGGGCATCCCCATCGCCGTAGCCTTGGGCAGCATCGCCGTTTTCATGATCTGGCATTTTCAGCTGGGGATTCCGGTTGTCTCGTCCAATTTCTACGCGGGCATCGCCAAGTATCCTTTATTGGCCATTCCGTTTTTCATTCTGGCAGGGATGATTCTGGAGCGCTGCGGGGTCTCGCAGCGTTTGGTCAATTTGGCAAGCCTCGTGGTGGGATCGGTTCCTGGAGGCCTGGCCATTGTGGCGGTTTTGGTGTGTGTGTTTTTCGGCGGGGTGAGCGGTTCCGGGCCGGCGGATGCCGCCGCCATGGGGGCGGTGCTCATCCCCGCCATGGTGCGCAAAAACTACGACAAGGATTTTTGCGCCGCTCTCATCGCCGCGGGGGGCTCCACCGCCATCGTCGTCCCACCGAGCATCGCGTTCATCCTCTACGGCGTCATCACCACAACGTCCGTGCCGGCCCTTTTCGCCGCAGGGGTCTTCCCCGGAATTCTGGCCGGACTCAGCCTGATCATCCCGGCTTATTGGATCTCCAAACACCGAGGCTATGTCGGACAACGGCGCGGCACGGCCCGAGAAATCGCCCAAGCCTTCAAGGACGCCTTCTGGGGCCTTGTGGCTCCGCTGGTCATTCTGGGAGGCATCTACGGCGGCGTGTTCACGGCCACGGAAGCGGCCATTGTGGCCGTCTTTTACGGGATCTTTCTCGGTTTCGTCGTTTACCGAACGCTCGATTTCAAGAGCTTTTACCACGTCTTGGTGGATTCCGCCGTCTCCTCGGCCGTCGTCCTTCTCATCGTCGCTTTGGCCGGTCTTTACAGCTGGGCCGGAAGCACCCTCGGCGTCATGGAAAAGCTCGCCACATCCCTTTTGAGCCTTTCCACAAATCCCGTCGTGGTGCTGTGCCTCGTCAACGTCGTCATCTTTGTGGCCGGCATGCTGCTCGACGCCATTTCCATTTACTATGTCTTCCTGCCGATCCTCATGCCCATCATGGCGCACTTCGGTTGGGATCCCCTGTGGTTCGGCGTCGTCATGACGCTCAACCTGGCCATCGGACAATTTACGCCCCCTGTGGCCGTCAATCTTTACGTAACCACCAATTTGGCCGGAATATCTTTGGAAAAAGCCTCCATGGCCACCATCCCCTTCATTGTCGCCATGGGCCTGGCGCTGGCCGTCACGGCCGCGTGGCCTGCGCTGAGCCTCTGGCTGCCCAAAGTCTGGGGGTTGTACTGAGCGAGGCGGTGTGACCATGCCAAACGCGGAAAATTCACCCATGCCCGGTTTTCATGGGCTGGCGCAGCGTGTTTTGTCCGTCAACAGGGGCGCCGTTCGCCCGGGCGGAGAATACGTCCTTTACTGGATGACGGCCTTTCGGCGTCTGTCCTGGAACTTTGCCCTGGATCGGGCCGTGTGGTGGGCTTTGGAACTGCGCAAGCCTTTGGTGATTTTGGAAGCGCTGCGGCTGGACTATCCGTGGGCGTGCGATCGCTTCCACACCTTCATTCTCCAAGGCATGGCAGAAAACGCCGCCCGGTGTCGTTCGACCCCGGCGTTGCATTACCCTTACCTGGAGAGGGCGCCGGGAGAAGGAAAAGGTTTGCTTTACGCCTTAAGTCAACGCGCGTGCGTGGTGATCACCGACGATTATCCGGCGTTTTTCCTGCCGCGCATGACGGAAGCGGCGGGTGGAAAAGTGGACGTCCTTTTGGAAAAGGTCGACGCCAACGGGCTTTTGCCGCTGAGCGCCCCCGGCAAGGCTTTTGGCTCGGCTTACGCCTTCCGACGCTACCTTCAGTCGGCCCTTAGGGAACACCTGCTGCACCCCCCTCTGGAAAACCCTCTGGAACAGCTCCCTCAAAACCCCAAGGCGGTATCCTTGCGAGACATCGAAAGCCGTTGGCCGCCGTGCACGGAGGCCGACTTCGCCGACCCGGCCCGATCGGTTTCGTCTCTTCCCATAAATCACGGGGTCCAGAGCGTGACGGCGCGCGGCGGAACGGCCCCCGCCCGATCCCGCCTCGAGGATTTCCTCGGCCGCAAAATGTCCCGATACGCCGCCGAACGCCAGCACCCGGACGAAGACGTCACCAGCGGCCTTTCGCCTTATCTGCATTTCGGGCACATCGGGGCCCACGAAATTTTTGCGGCCGTGTGCCGCCATGAAGAGTGGTCGCCGGAAAGGCTTTCCCCGAAGGCGGCCGGATCCCGCCAAGGCTGGTGGGGGATGAGCGAAGGGGCCGAAGCGTTCCTGGATCAGCTCATCACCTGGAGAGAGTTAGGCTTCAACTTGTGTCGCTACGACTCGGCCTATGACGCTTACGATTCCCTGCCCGCATGGGCCCAAAACACACTGGCCAAGCACGCCTTGGATCCTCGACCGTGGCTGTACCCGCTGCCGCTGCTGGAAAACGCCGAAACCCACGATCCCATCTGGAACGCCGCCCAAAGGCAGCTCGTGCAGGAAGGCGTGATCCACAATTATCTTCGCATGCTGTGGGGAAAAAAGATCCTTCACTGGACGCCTTCGCCGCAAGAAGCCTTGGAAATCCTCATGGAACTGAACAACAAATACGCTCTGGACGGCCGGGACCCCAATTCCTACACCGGCATCTTTTGGATTTTCGGCCGCTATGACAGGCCGTGGGGCCCCGAACGCCCGGTTTTCGGCACCGTGCGCACCATGTCTTCGGAAAATACCGCTCGAAAGATCCGCCTTGAAGATTATCTCGCCCGGTTTGGTGCGGAAAATCCAACAATCCGCCGCGTCTCGACGAAGCGCCGTGACCCAAAAGGTCGCGGCTGAAGCCGCCTCCACGACCAAAGTCAGGACCCTCCACGCCCCGAAGGGGCGTAGGATGTCAGCCCAGGGCGAAGCCCTGGGACCTAGAGCGGGCCCATTTTTGCCAATTTTCAACCCCCGGAGGGTCGTAACCCCCCCGATGATTCCTCTGATTGGAACGGGGGGTGTCCCGTCAATGTGTCTCGCCCCTTCGGGGCGTGAATTTTTTCTGGGATGGACGCCCCGACCCGGGGCTGCGCCCCGGGCTATGATGTTTGGCCCCTTCGGGGCGACCACCCCGCATGCACCGCATCACCCGCCGACGCGGCCATCCCCCCGCCCGAAATCTACCGCCCTCTCCCAACGGCCGCCGCCCCGAAGGGGCACAACATGCCAGCCCAGGGCCAAGCCCTGGAATAGGACCCTCCACGCCCCGAAGGGGCGTCGGATGGCAGCCCAGGGCGAAGCCCTGGGACCCAGAGCGGGCCCATTTTTGCCAATTTTCAACCCCCGGAGGGTCGTAACCCCCCCGATGATTCCTCTGATTGGAACGGGGGGTGTCCCGTCAATGTGTTTCGCCCCTTCGGGGCGTGAATTTTTTCTGGGATGGGCGCCCTGACCCGGGGCTGCGCCCCGGGCTATGATGTTTCGCCCCTTCGGGGCGACCACCCCGCACGCACCGCATCGCCCCCCAACGCGGCCATCCCTCCGCCCAAAATCCATCGCCCTCTCCCAACGGCCATCGCCCCAAAGGAGCGCAGGATGGCAGCCCAGATCGTAGCCCTGGAATGGAACCCTCCACGCCCCGAAGGGGCACAGGATGGCAGCCCAGGGCGAAGCCCTGGGACCCAGAGCGGGCCCATTTTTGCCAATTTTCAACCCCCGGAGGGGCGTAACCCAACCCCCCGGGGATTCCTCTGAACGGAACGGGGGGCAACCCGTCGAAGATCCCTCTGAACGGGGAGGGGGCAATCCGTCTATGTGTTTCGCCCCTTCGGGGCTTGAATTTTTTCTGGGATGGACGCCCCGACCCGGGGCTGCGCCCCGGGCTATGATGTTTCGCCCCTTCGGGGCGACCACCCCGCACGCACCGCATCGCCCCCCGACGCGGCCATCCCATCGCCCGAAATCCCCCGCCCTCTCCCAACGGCCACCGCCCCGAAGGGGCGTAGGATGGCAGCCCAGGGCGAAGCCCTGGGACCCAGAGCGGGCCCATTTTTCCTAATTTTCAACCCCCGGAGGGGCGTAGCCCAACCCCCCGATGATTCCTCTGAATGGAACGGGGGGTGTCCCGTCGATGTGTTTCGCCCCTTCGGGGCTTGAATTTCTCGGGGATGGACGCCCCGACCCGGGGCTGCGCCCCGGGCTATGATGCTTGGCCCCTTCGGGGCGACCACCCCGCACGCACCGCATCGCCCCCCAAAGCGGCCATCCCTCCGCCCGAAATCCATCGCCCTCTCCCAACGGCCATCGCCCCAAAGGGACACAGCATGCCAGCCCAGGGCGAAGCCCTGGGATGGGAACCAAACCGGGAATCCGTGACCCGGAAACCGGAGGCCAGCCCCCCGAATCCAATCCGCCATTCGTAGACCAATGACGGAACCCTCCACGCCCCGAAGGGGCACAGGATGTCAGCCCAGGGCGAAGCCCTGGGACCCAGAGCGGGCCCATTTTTCCAAATTTTCAACCACCGGAGGGGCGTAACCCCGCCGCCCCAAGGATTCCTCTGAACGGGACGGGGGATAATCCGTCTATGTGTTTCGCCCCTTCGGGGCTTGAATTTTATTGAAACGGGCGCCCCGACCCGGGGCTGCGCCCCGGGCTATGATGTTTCGCCCCTTCGGGGCTTGAATTTTTTCTGGGATGGACGCCCCGACCCGGGGCTGCGCCCCGGGCTATGATGTTTCGCCCCTTCGGGGCGACCGTCCCCCACGCACCACATCGCCCCCCCCCGGACGCGGCATTCCCCCCTCCCAACATCCATCGCCCCATCCCCAACGGCCGCCGCCCCACACGCACGCCGCGTCACGCACGGCTGCCGAAAGCACGCGTTGGGGTTCGCTGCGCTCTCCCCAACCTACGGGTGCGGCCTCAGGAGTAGCCAATGGTACCTGTGGGAGCGGCGTTCGCCGCAACTTTCATGGCCGTGGCCTCACGCCGATGGGGGTTCGAGCCGGACGATGAACGCCACGCATCTCCAGGAACCCTGCTCGATGGCCGCCGCCGCTTCCGCAAAAGGCACGTCCGCGCCGTTCAAAAGCACCCTTTCGGGCTTTCGTCTTTCGGAGGCCTGCCAATCCCTCAGGCATTGAAGCGCTGCGGCTCTTTCCAGCTCGATGCCGCCTTTGAGCAGCACAGGACCCACATCCTCGATGAGCCGGTTGAAGAGTTTGACCTGAATGCGGTGTAGGGTTTGCCCCGCCGCGGAAGCCGCGGACGAAACGGCCCTCGCGCTATGGCGCAGCCCGGCCAACGGGCTGTTCTTTCGCAAAATGGCTCCGGCAAGGCCGGGCATGGGCCCTGAAAGGGCAAGCACATCCCCGTCGCTCACATCGGTGGCCTCCAAACAGTCCACAGGAATGCCGTTGCGAAAGACGGTCCCCACATCCCGATGGATTTTTTCCGGAGAAAGCCGCCACGTCTCGGCCAGAAGTTTTGCCACCGTGGTCCCTGAAGGCACGAGAATCCATAGACCGGATTGAAACCACGGGAAAAAGGCGCCCAGAGCATCCCCGTCGACGATTTCCACCCGACACACGTCCCACGCGTTCAAAGGCCCTTTAAAATCCATGACATCCCTCTTCGGAACATGTTATGGGTTCCCATCCCATTGGAAAGCACCCCACGGATTGAGGGTTTTCAAAGAGGAGCACGCCGTGACGCAAATTTTCGGCTATCATACGCCCCACGCCATCGTCATTGCCACGGACAGCTTGGCCCTGTGTCCCGACGAACGCGGCGGCTGGGAAAAAACAACGGTTCGGAAGATCGTCCATGTTTCTCCTTCGGTGGTCATGGTCTCGGGCGGCTCGGGCATCGGTCTTGCCTTGGCCCACGAGTTCGCCGCCGCCGTGCGTTCCCAAGGCCTGTGGAATGTGGAGGCCATCTTTCCTAAGGCGCTGCCTTTTGCACGAGCCCGTGCGCCCCTGATGCATCGCCGTTCGAATTTCGCCCCGCGGCCGGATGCCGAAGAACTGGAGCGTTACTACGTGTTGCTTGCGGGCATGTCGCTGCAGACGGATCCTCCGTCGGCCCACTGGCTTCTGATGGGCTCGGAATCCCACGGCGCTCCGGTGGAACGCATCGCCATGGGACACGTGCTGGCTATCCCGCGTCACATGGGCTTTGAAGTGCGCGCCGGCCGCCTTGCGGGAACCGAGGGTGAGCTTGAGGCGGCGGAAAAACTCATGGAAGAGTTGCTTCGACGGCGCGCCGAAGAGACCCAGGATGCCGCGCCTCCTTTCCTTTTCCTTCGAATCGATGACAAGGGCATACAGGAACGGCACCTGTCGTAACGGAAAGAGGCTGAAGGTGCCGCAAGGACGTTGACGAAAGGAAAGACGGGGGTGGGCGATGGCCCTGTGGTCAGCCGTCGCCCACCCGTTCCCCGCGCATGCGAAAGATTTCCATGCCGCGCCCGCCCAGTTTCGCCCGCAGAGTTTGCAAAGAATCCCTCAGATGATCGCTTTCCTCCTCGGAAACGGCCACGAGCACGGCGCAGTTGTAGCCGGGCCAGACGGCGTTATCCATTTTGGGCACGGCGTGCGGCCCTTTGCCCAGCACCCGGTCCCATTTGGTAAAACCCGTGACACAGCAATGTTCCAGGGTTTCCATGACATCTTCGTCGAAGGAGGCATCGTAAAAAATCCAATAGAGGTCCATGGTTTGCCTTTGTGACGCCGAAAGGTCGGCCCATTAGGGGGACTTGGCAGTGCGACGGCGTTTTTCCAAAAGATAATAGAAAGTGGGCACCACAATGAGCGTCACGGCGCTGGACACACTCAACCCTCCCAGCATGGTGATGCCCAGAGGATTCCATGTCTCCGCGCCCACGCTTCTCGAGACGGCCATGGGCAGCATGCCGAAAAAGGTGGTCAGGGTCGTCATGAGCACCGGGCGCAGCCGGTTTCGACCGGCCTGGGTGACAGCCTCGAAGAGACCCAGCCCTCTTTTTTCCAAAAGGTGCGTGTAGTCCAAAAGCACGATGGCGTTGTTGACCACGATGCCCACCAGCATGACCACGCCCATGAAGGAGACGACCCCCAAGGTGGTTCCCGTAAAGTAAAAGGCATACAGAACCCCGCTTACGGCAAAGGGCACGGAAAACATAATGATCAGAGGATCCCTCAGGTTCCCGAAAAGCGACGCCATGACCATATAGACCAGCACAATGCCCAGGATGAACAAAATGGTGAGTTCCCGAAAAGCCTTTTGCTGTTCTTCCACATCGCCGCCGAAGGCCAGATCGACCCCTTCGGGAAGATCCATGGCCGAAAGGCGTTCCCGCAGCTCGGCGCTGGCCGATCCCAAAGATCGGCCGAGCAGATCCGCCTCCACCTTGACGATCTTTTGGCGGTTTTTCCGCTCGATTTCGATGGGCCCGCTGCCTTCGCGCACGGTGACGAAATTTTTGAGCTGCACCGTGCTGCCGTTGGGCAGGGGCAACGGCGATCGGAGAAGATTTTCCAGCCGATCTTTGTCCTTTTCCGTCAGGCGGGTGAAGATCTCAAAGCTGTCGCCGGCGTCCCGGTACAGACTGGCTTCTTTGCCGTAGAAGAAATTGCGCAGAATAGCGGCCACCTGAACCACTCGAAGGCCGACGGAAGCCGCTTTTTCCCGGTCGATCTCCACCCATAGTTCCGGCCGCGGCGGTTTTTGGCTGATCTCCACGTCCACCAACCCATCCATGGAAAGGAAGATGTGCTCGATGCGCCGGGCGGTGTCCATGAGCAGGTCCATGTCCGAACCTTGAATTTCCAGGGAAATGGCTTTGCCACGGCCTTTCAGAATTTGGGCGATGGGATCCTGGGCGCTGACCATGATTCGGCTGATTCCCGGAATTTTCACCACTTCTTTGCGCAGCAGCGCCGCAATGTCTTTGGCGCTGCGCTCCCTTTTGTCCCGGTCCACCAGCTTGAACCCGATGGATCCCACATTGGCGCCCTCCTCAAAGCCCAAGGCCACCCCGATGCCTTCTTCGGACTGGCCCGCAAAGGCGTAAGAGTGGCGGAATTCCTCGGGTTTGACCAGCCTTTCGATGTTTTCCAGAATGGCTTCCACAACCCGGTTGGTCTCTTCGATGCGCGTCCCCTCGGGCAGGCGGAAATCCACCAGGATATCCCCGGAGTCCACTTCGGGCATAAAGGATGTGGACAGAAAGGGCACCAGGGACAAGCTGCTGACAAAGAGGGCACAGGCCACGAAAAGGGTCGTTTTGGGGTAGGTCAAGGCCCAGGCTAAGGTGGCCTCGTAGCGGCGTTCCAGGGCTTGAAACGCCGCTTCACTGCCTCGATAGAGCCTGCCCAGAAAGCCTTTGTGCCGATCCGGCTGAAAGTGGCGCCGATGGAGCCACTGGGAGCAGAGCATGGGGGTCAGGGTGAGCGCCGTGAACAGCGACGCCCCCAAGGTGACCACGACCACAAAACCCAACTGCTTGAACATGATTCCGGCCAAGCCCGTCAGAAACATCAGCGGGACAAAGACCACCACGGTGGTCAAGGTGGACGCCGTGATGGCCAAGCCCATTTCGCTGGCGCCGAACATGGCCGCCGATGTTCGCCGTGAGCCCCGTTCCATGTAGCGGACGATGTTTTCCAGCACGACGATGCCGTTGTCCACCACCATGCCCGAGGCAATGGCCAGGGACATGAGGGAGATCAAGTTGATGGTGTAGCCAAAAAGAAAAAGGAAAATAAAGGAAAGGATCAGCGAAAAGGGGATACTCAAGGCGATGATGAGGGCGGAACGGATCTGACGCAGAAAGGCAACGGTGACCAAAATGACCAGAAGAATGCCGTAATAGAGGGTGCTTCGAAGATTCTTGATGGAGGTGAGAATGTTTTCCGCGGTTTCCATGACGATGTGAATGCGCACGTCGCTGGGCAAGGATCTTTGAATGTCGTCGATTTTAGCGCGCACCTTGCGGGAAACTTCCACGGTGTTTTGCCCGGTCTGTTTTTGCAGGATGAGCACGATGGCGGGTTTTCCGTCCCCCCATCCGTTGAGTTCCATGGGCTTGAAATCGTCTTCCACTCGAGCGATATCGCGCAAATACACGGGCCGGCCGTCCACAAAACCGACCACCGTCTGTTCCATTTCTTTGGTGTCGGCAAACCGAGCCGGCACCCGCACGAAGTATTCCTTTTGGCCCGCTTTGATGCTGCCCGCGGGGATGCTGACATTTTCGGCGGCCAACACCTCATTGACCTTTTCCAAGGAGAGCCGGTAGGCTTCCACCTTTTCCAGGTCGAAATAAACGTTGATGCGCCGCCGAAGCCCCCCGTAGAGCTGGATGGCCCCCACACCCGGCACCCGTTTCAATTCGTCGGAAATGCGCTTGTCCACCAGATGGTACAGGCGCGGCCAACTGGTTTCTCCCGTAACGGTGATAAAGAAGATGGGGGCGGTGGCGCTGCTGAATTTGTAGAGCATGGGGGTTTCGACGTCCGGCGGCAGATCCCTTTTGGCACGTTCCAGCCAGTCGCGAATGTCGTTGGTGGCCACCGACAGATCCGTCCCCCAGTTGAATCGGCACACGACCACGGAAAGGTTGTCCAGGGATTTGGACGTGAGGCTGTCCAGGTTGCTGACGGCGTTGACCTGGTCTTCGATGATCTTGGTGACTTCCGTTTCCACGTCGGACGCACTGGCCCCGGGCCATGTGGTCAAAATGGTCACCACCGGCGGGCTGATGTCGGGAAACATGTCGATGCTCAGACGCAGCAGGGACATGAGGCCCAAGAGAAGCCCGGCAAGGAGCATCATCAAGGTGGCCACGGGTTGACGGACGGCAAATTCAGGCAGTCGCATGATGCGCTCGTCTCGCTTCAGGAAGGGCCATGCCCATGAAGAATCGCATGACGATGAAGTCGCTCAGCTTTGGGAACCCTCGGCGGCCGTGATCTCTACGGGGGAGCCGTCCACCACGCGGTTCTGCCCCCGCACAAGAACCGGTTCCCCCGGCTGCATGCCTTCCGTCACCTCCACAACGGTCTGCTGTTCCATGCCCAGGCGCACGTTGCGCATGCGGGCCACTCCGCCCTCCACAACAAAGACATAGGGCTGCCCCGTGCCCGGCAGCCGCACCACGGCGTCCCGATCCACCACAACGACCTCCCGGGTGCGCAGAGGGATCGTCACGTGGGCGAACATGCCCGAGCGCAAGGTCAAATCCCTGTTGGGCACGTGCAGTTCCGCCATGGCCGTGCGCGTTCGCGGATCCAAAACGGGCGACGTCACGGCCACCATCCCCTCAAAGGTTCGACCCGGAAAGGCATCCACACGGCAAAACCCTTTCATGCCGGATTGCAACAGCACAAAATCCCTTTCCGGCACATGAAAGACCACTTTCAAGACCGTCTCGTCGGTCATGCGCGCGATGGGCTTTCCGGTATCCGTAAGATTTCCCGGGTCCACATAGCGCTCGGCAAGCATCCCTTCCATGGGAGCCCGAAGAAAGAAATATCTGTGGAGTTCCTGCAGGGCCTTTAAGGCCTCCTGAGCTTCGGCAAGACGGGCCTGCGCCGCCCGGTGTTCCGCCTGAATATGGTCCACCCTTTGCCTTGCCACCGCCTTTTCACGATAGAGATTTTCAAAGCGCAGCCGATCTTTTTCCAAAAGTTCCAACTGCGTGCGCGCCGCACTCACGGCCGCCTCCGCCTGTCGAATCCGCGCGGCCACTTCCCCGTCATCCAGGCGCACGACCAAGGCGTCTTTGGGCACCGTGTCCCCTCTTTCGAACAACACCTCAAGAACCTTTTTCCCGCCCACCGCCGGGTAGAGGTACACATCCTGAATGGGGCGAAGATCCCCCGTGGTCTTGAGCGTGTCTTCCATGGAAGCCGTGCGGGCGGCCCGCACCGCGACGGGAACCGCCGCCGCTTGTTTGGTTTCCGCGGGCCGAGAACGCACACGCACGACGTTGTAGGCGCTGGCGACGAGCAGCACGGCCGCCAAACCGAGCAAAACGACCATCGCCCGCCGCCGTTTCGGCTTCTGGTGCTCAAAGTCCGCCATTTCTGCCCCCCTTCAGCGGCTTTCACGGCGCCCCAAAGACCGTTCCAATTCGGCCCGGGCCATGTGCCAGCCGTAGCGCGCCGCATAATAATTGGCTTCCGCTTGGGTGAGATACGTTCGGGCGTCCAGGACCTCGGTGACGGTGGTGACCTGTTGCTGGTACTGCAGCCGGGTGATTCTTAAATTTTCCGTGGCTTGTTCCAAAGCTTTTTGCGCCGTCTGGATGTTTTCCTCGGCCACCTGCACATTGGCCAAAGCCGCCTGCACTTCCAACCGAATATTGTTTTCGATATCCGCCAGTCGTTCCTCCAGGGCCTTCACGGTATAGCGCTGGCGACGGACTTGGGATCGCGTCTTGCCCCAGTCGAAAACGGACCAATCCAGGCGCACCCCAACCGCCGCCGTCTCAGGGTTGCGATAGTCGTTTTCATCCCCCAAGGGGTCTTTGCCTGTTCTTTCGTAGGTTCCCACGGCAAAAACCTTGGGATAGAGGTCACTGCCGGCCAACCTAACCGCTTCCTTGGCCTTTTGCAGCTCGAGCCGCAGGATGTTCAATTCAGGGCGCCCTTGAAGGGCTTCGGCCGTCAGGTCTTCCAAAGGGTGCGGTGTTGCGGCCACGGGGCCGGCGTCTTCCAGGCGAAGAGGCCGCGAGAGGTCCCGGCCCATGAGGCGGTTCAAATCCGCCGTGGCCACTTCCAGATCCTTGCGCCTTTTCACTTCCACCTGCTGGGCCTGCGCCAGGGCCACTTGGGATTTCAAAACATCGTTGAAAGGAATGAGCCCCTGATCGTAAAAACGCCGCGCATCCTGAAGGTGCGCCGTCAGCTGCCGGACCTCTTCCGAGGCCACGTCGAGAAACCTTTGGGCCAGAAGCACGCGATAGTAGGCCGTCTTGACGTGCTTGATGACATCCAGAACTGCCATCTCCTTTCGAACTTGGGAAACGGCCACGTCCAGGGAAGCAATTTTTTTCTTGGTGGACAGGGCAAAGCCGGTAAAGAGGGGTTGGGTCAAGATCACATCCCAGGTATAGGTTCCCCGATGGCCCATGTTGACCTGTTGCACGCCCAGATCCGTTCGAAAGATGGCGTAGGGGTTGTCTTCCAGGCGAAAATACTGGTAGCGGCTGGTAAGAGACGGTTTGAGCGCGGCTTGGGCGCTTGCTTCCTCGGCCGCCGCCGCTTTTTCCAGTTCCTCGGCCTCTCGAATCAAATGGTGGTTGCCCAAAGCCTCTTCAAGAACCTGGGACAAGGTGAGGGGGGATTCTGAGGGGCTTTCGACCGCTGGCCCTGCCAAGGCCCCGGCGGCACAGAAAAGAGACACCAAGCTTGCCACAATGCCTGTCGTGACCCCCACAAAAGACCGCATGTGCCTCATGGAGCCTCCCCTGGACGCGTGTCCGCCTTCTCCCGTGGCTTCCCCCTCTTCAAGCACACGGAAGGGGTACGACCGTGCGCCGCACCCCTGCATCAGATCCTTCATCCAACGGACAAAGACGGTTCTTTCATGAATCATTTTTGCCGACCCGTCAATGCCCAGAACGGAACCGCCCCAGCAGGGCTCAAGGCCCTTCATTTTCCCTTTGACGGAAGACCCTGCGAAAGTGTAAAAAATTTCGTTGAAATGTCCTCTTGACAGCGAAGCTCCGTGGGCATGGGATAGCTCGGTATGAGACAAAAAGCCGATCGGGCCCGCCGCGATTGCAAAAAAATCCTTGACCTTCCTTGGAACCTAAGTTATTTACCCCCGCCCTCGCAGAGGGCAAAATTTTTGCCGTGAACGTGGAGGATTTTTATGGACATGGCATGCTGGGCCATTGCTGCCGCAGGGTTCCTGCTTTTGGGAATGTTGTGCAAGCGATCCGTCGATCGGTGAAAGAGACCCTCGTTTTCTTGGAAAGGTCCCCTGGGACCTTGCAATTTCGGTGATGCTTACAGGAGGTCCTGAACATGCGACAGGCATCTCAGCGATGCACCGTTTCCACAACGCCGCCCATTCCCAACCCCGTCAAATGCAAGGAAGGTAAAGGATTGCGCAATTTCGACTGCCAGCACTACGACGAGTGCCTGGACAAGGCCGCCAAAGGGATGTGGAGCGGCTTTACGTGTGAAAAGTGCGCTTATTTTCAATAAGCCGGCAACCCGCACCGCATAAAGAACCCGCCCTTCCGAGGGCGGGTTTTTTTGTCCCCTTTCAGCCCATGTCCTTCTTGGAGGCCGCGCCTTTTCGAGGTATGCTTTTAAGGTCAAAAACGGGGTGAAGTCATGCCAAACCTTCACGAAGAGGAGCGCCGCATGAAGGTTCTTGTGACCGGGGCATCAGGGTTTGTGGGCACGCAGCTGTGTATTCGCCTGGTGGAGCTCGGCCACCAGGTCACCGGAGTGGATCACGCTCCACGGCCGAATCCATTCCTGCCTTCCCAGGTGCACTACCTTTCGGCCGATACCACGCAATCCGGCCCGTGGCAGGAGGCCGTCGCCTACCAGGATATCGTGATCAACCTGGCCGGGGCTTCCATCTTTCGACGGTGGAACGCCAAATCCAAAGAACTCATTTATCATTCTCGAATCCTCACCACTCAAAACCTGGTGCAGGCCATTCCCGAAGGGACGTCCCTCGCCCTTCTGAGCACGTCCGCTGTGGGCTATTACGGCTCCCGAGGCGACGCCAGCCTGACTGAAGAGGAGCCGCCAGGATCCGATTTTTTGGCTTCCGTGTGTAAGGACTGGGAAGCCGCGGCCTTGGAAGCCCGATCCAAAGGAGCGCGTGTCGTCTGCATGCGGTTCGGCATCGTGCTCGGAAAAACCGGCGGGGCTCTCGGGCAGATGATTCCCGCTTTCAAGCGCTTTGTGGGCGGTCCTTTGGGTGACGGCCGTCAGTGGTTTTCCTGGATTCACATGGACGATCTTCTCGGTGCCATGCTCTTTGTCATGGAAAAAAAGGACATCCAGGGACCCGTCAACTTCTGCGCGCCAAACCCCGTGCGAAACGAAACCTTGGCTCAGGTGCTGGGAAAACTCCTGCATCGGCCAAGTTTTTTGAGAACGCCGGCCTTCGCCCTCAAATTGGCTCTGGGCGAATTCGGCTCGGTGCTCCTGGAAGGCCAACGGGTCTTTCCCGCCGTGCTGCTCCGCCACGGCTACGTGTTTCGGTATCCCGAAATCGAGTCGGCTCTGCGCGAGGTCTTGAAGGCCTAACCCGTCAGGCGCCGAACTTTTTCCGTTCGGCGCCCCCTGTGCGTCCCTCCAGGATTCATTGCTTGGCAAAGGTCTTAATGAGGTAATAATTGACCTTGTACTCGGCGGGCTTCACCTGCTCGGCTTTCAGCCGCTCAATGAGTTCTTCCCGGTGCGCCTTCAAAAACGCCCCTTCGGCAACGGCCTTTTGCGCACAAGCCCTCAGGTGATTTCCGGCACAGGTTCCATACGAGGCTTTCCGGTCACAGTTTTGAATGCGTTTGTCCACGTATTTGCCGTAGAGTTCGTCCGGAGAAGGGTCCGCAAAAGCGGAAAAACCGGGAAGAAGACCTAAACCAAGGGCCACTAAGGAGATCCAAAAGAGCTTCTTTTTCATGGTGTCCTCCGTGGTGTGGGTTTTTGAAAGGAAGGCCCGGTGCCTTCGCCTGCACGAAGGACAATCAAAGCGCGTACCAAAATACTATCCTATGGATATCACAAGGGTATCATGACAGAGGCCACTGCGGGCATCAAACCCGAGCGGGGATGCGCCAACAGGGTTGTCTTCGCCCGAAAAAGGCTGTGGGTTGCGCCTTCGGTCGGCGCCGTGTGGCACGGCCTGCGGAAAGGATGGGGACCCTAGTGGGCGGAGGGACCAAAGAAAACACAATCCCGTTGGCGTCTGTCAACGCTGTTGGCTTTTGTGGACCATGTCGTGCAGCTGGTAACGCCTTATCTTTTTGGCCAAACCGTAGCGGCTCAGCCCCAGCATGGCGGCGGCTTTGGTCTGGTTGCCGCCGCAGACCTTCAAGGCCTCAAAGATCAGGGTGCGTTCCAGGGCATGCAATCGCTCTTTGAAGTTTTGACAGAGCCCTGCGGTCGAAGGGGAAAAGTGGCTCCGCAGTTTATCGCTCAAATGCTTCACTTGGAGCGGGAGGCCGCTTTCCGCAACGGCCACGGCCCGCTCGATCTCGTTTCGCAATTCGCGAACGTTGCCAGGCCAAGGATAGGCGTTCAGGCATTCCAGGGCCGACGGATCGATTCCGGGAAGAACCTTGCCGTATTTTTTGCTGAATTTGCTAAGAAAATAGGAAGCCAAGGCCGCAATATCACCGTGCCGGTCCCGCAAAGGCGGCATGTGGATTCGAAAGACGCTGATGCGATAATAGAGGTCTTCGCGGAACCGTCCCGCCCTCACTTCGTGGGGCAAATCTCTGTGTGTGGCGGTGATGAGCCGAAAGTCGGATCGCCGGCATTCGTTGGATCCTAAAGGTCGAACAAAGCCGTCCTCCAGGACTCGCAACAGCCCCTTTTGAACTTCCGGCGGCATATCGCCGATCTCGTCCAGAAAGAGCGTCCCGCCGTCGGCTTTTTCGACGAGCCCCTTGCGATCTTTGACGGCGCCAGAAAAGGCCCCCTTGACATGGCCGAAAAGTTCGGAAGCAAAAAGGCCTTCCGGTATGGTCGCGCAATTTTACGCCACGAAAGGCCCGTTTTTCCGTGGTCCCCCAAAAAGAAGACACCGTGCCATCAGTTCTTTGCCCGTTCCTGTTTCGCCCTGAATGAGGACCGTGATGTCGGAGTCCATGGCGTAACGGGCATGGCGAAAAACTTCGAGCATGGCATCGCTGGTTCCGATAATCTGTTCAAAAACAGACCGACCTTCCATTTCTTTGAGCAGCCGGTCCCTCGCCCGTTCCATTTCCTGCAGTTGCCGACCTCTGGTATCGGCCAAGACTTGCAACGCAGCGTTGGCCTGCTCCAGGTTTTCGATGAGTTGGGCCTTCAGAATGGCCAGACACAAGATCCCCGCCACAGCTTCACCCAATTCCACATCCTCCGGCAAAAACTGTCCGCGGCGCTTGTTGACGCATTCCAGGACTCCCACGGGAAGATGCCCGGACATCAGAGGGATGGCCAAGATGGATCGGGTCACAAATCCCGAGACCTGATCGAGTTCGGCAAAATGGCGACGGTCCTGACGCACATCGGCGACCACCTCCGTTTTTCGACTTGTAAAAACAAATCCCGCAATGCTTCGCTCTATGGGAATGCGCGCCGTTTTCAGCACCTCGTCGGAGAAGTCTTCCGTGTTTTCCGTCCACACCATGCGTAGCGCGACCTTCGAGGGGTCCGCCAGCATGATGGAAACCGCTTCCACATCCATGATGCGGCGCACCATGGGCAGGGTCTGTTTCATGAGAGAGTCAAGATCCGCGGCGCGATGCAAGCTGAGGCTGAGCCTCAGCAGGACCTCCATCCCTTCGGTGGATCCAAAAACCGCGCTTTTTGCATCGAAAGACTCCAGGACCATGGCATCCCCCCCGAATCCAGTCGACATGGTCTGCCTAGGCCTATTGTGCGTGAGCGGATTGCCCGGTTGCTTGGCCTTCCTCCCCGCCAAATCAAGGGATTCTGCAGAAGGGCCTTTAATGAAATTTTTTAACGCATGTTTTTTGAGATGACTAGATTTTTGAGAAAAGATTCAGCGTGGCGTGCGCCTTAAAAGCCGGTGCGCGTCTTTTCGCCAACGGCGAGGGCTTTCAGAAACAGAACTCTTGTGTCGCCCTCTCGGCCTCGACTTTGATTGAGAGGGACAGAGCCTGTTCACGGCGCGCCTCCAGCGGACGGCTTACGGATGCAACGCGCCCACTTCGTCTTCCACAGCCTTCACAAGCTCTCCGCAGCGAATCATGTCCACCATGGTTTGAATATCCGGAGCGAGCACTCGGTCTTTCTCCAGAGGCGGAATCCGACCGCGAATACAGCGGTAGGCCGCCAAGGTGCCCGCACCGGGACGCATGTTGGTGAACAGGTCCAGAGCCTGAGCCGCGCACAGGAGTTCGATGGCCACAACGGCTTGCACATTCCGCACAATATCCCGGCATTTGCGCGCCGCAAAGGTTCCCATGCTCACATGGTCTTCTTTGTTGGCCGATGTGGGAATGGAATCCACGGACGCGGGGTGGGCCAGGGTCTTGTTTTCCGAAACCAGAGCGGCCGCCGTGTATTGGGCGATCATGAACCCCGAATGAAGGCCCCCTTGGGAAACCAAAAACGCCGGAAGCCCGCTCAAGTATGGATTGACCAGCCGTTCGATGCGCCGTTCCGAAATATCCGCCAATTCCGCCAAAGCGATGGCGAGAAAATCCAGGGCCAAGGCCACCGGTTGGCCGTGGAAGTTTCCGCCGAGGAGAAACTCGCCGCAGTCGGCGAAAATTAAAGGGTTGTTCGTGGACGCGTTCATCTCCCTTTCAATGACCGCTCGGCCGTACCCGATGGCGTCCTTGGACGCGCCGTGCACCTGCGGGGAACAGCGCAGCGTATAGGCGTCTTGGACCCGGGAACAATCCTTGTGGGACGAGATGATTTCGCTGTTGTGCGTGATGCGCCGCATGTTGTGGGCCGCTTTGGCTTGGCCGGGATGGGGCCGCACGCGGTGAATTCTCGGGTCGAATTCCATGCGGCTGCCCATGAGCACTTCCAGACTCATGGACGCCGCGATATCCGCCGTCTTGGAAAGGATTTCCGCATCGTGGACGGCCACCGCGCCCAGGGCGGTCATGAGCTGGGTTCCGTTCACCAGAGCCAGCCCCTCGCCCGCTTCCAGCTCCAGCGGCTCCATGCCCAGGCGCCGCAGGGCTTCCTCGGCGTGAAGCCTTTCGCCGCGATAAAATACTTCCCCAAGGCCGATGAGCGGCAAGGCCATGTGGGCCAAAGGGGCCAGATCGCCGCTGGCCCCCACGGAACCCTTTTCGGGAATCACCGGCACGACGTTACGGTTCAAGAATTCGCGGAGTCTCGCCGCCGTTTCCCATCGAATACCCGAATGGCCTCGAGCGAGGTCTTTCAGGCGCAAGGCCATCAAAGCCCGCGCCTCCTCTTCCGCCAGGGCCGGCCCCACACCGGCGGCGTGGCTCATGAGAATGTTGCGCTGCAAGGTGCGCACGTCCGCCGGCGAAATCACCACATCGCTCAAGGCTCCAAAGCCTGTGGTGATGCCGTAGATCACGCGTCCCTCGGCCACCCAGGAATCCACAAGCGCCCGCGCTTTGTGGATCCGCTTCACCGCCTCGTGGCTGAACGCCACCGGGACCTTGCTTCGGGCCACCGCCACAAGATCCTCGATGCGCAATCCGTCTTTATCCAACACGACTGTCTTCATGAAATCGTTCGCCTTCTTGCAGGGTTCGGCGCCGCGCCCCGTTCCACAGGCTCAGCACCCATCCGTCCATGATCAAGTGCAGGAGATGATGGCTGACGCAGAAGACCAAGGCGTCTCCGTACTGGGGAAAGACGGCCGTCTGAATGAGCACCGCTAGGGGCAGGGTCTTTTGAGCCCCCATGAAAAGGACGGGTTCCCGGCGCCCCATGGACAGACCCAAAGCCCAGGCCACCCCAAAAGCAAGGGCGAGAAGCCCTCCGTGAAAGATGACGGCCAGGGCCATCACACGGGGCATGCCCGCCAGTCCGTGGACGATGGTCGTTCGAGACTCACACACGGCGATCCACACAATGGCAATGACCAGAACCGTGTTCACGGATGCCGGGGAAGGACACGGAATCCGACGGCACAGGGCCGCCCACGGCCGCCGCATCGCCAGGCCCAGAGCCAGAGGAAGGACCACCAGCAGGGCCAGGCTGCCCATCAGGGCGGCCTTGTCCAAAAGGACGGTGACATTGTCCACGGCCATTCCCATGAGCCATTCCAACAGCAAAGGAGTGGCCGCAACCGCCGCGGCGTTGGTCGTCATGGTGATGAGCAAGGCCGTGGCCACATTGCCCCCGGCGGCGGCCGTCATGACCACGCCGCTGCTCAAGGTGGTGGGCATGCAGGCGACCAAAAACAACCCGACCACCAGCCCCGTCGGCATGGGCCACAAGGTCAGGACGAAAGCCCACAGAGGGGCGAAAACAAAGATGACGCTCCACGCACCGGCCAAAGCCCTGAGGTCCAGGAAACCGCGGGTCAGGGATCTTCCATCCAAGGCGAGCCCCGAAAAGAAAAAAATAACCCAGACCAAGATCTCAGGGCCGCCGTGCCCTTTGAGCCAACGGCCCCATCGAACCGTCGTCTCGGCGCCGTCGAGAACCGTCAGCGCCGAAACGAGCACAAGACCGGCAACAAAGCCGTGATGCCGCAAAAACCTTTCAAGGCTGATCCTTCTGTGCACGGCGCCCACCGCTTTTCCACCATCAAGGAAGCAGGAAGATTCCGCGAGTTTTCCCGAGTTTTTTGTCTATAAGCCAATGGAAGCCGAACAGTCCACCCTTGAATTTTCGCTGCCTTTCGAGTAATCAGGCCGAGGCGCTTCCAATTGCGCATAGTGTGCGCATCCCGAAGCCGCCCAAGGGTGGGCCTCGCGCAACGCTGCCGTGCCATCGGTTCCGAACCCTCAAGCCCTGCGCCTATCCGCCGTCTTTGGCCCGCCGCGCTTCGCCACACGGGTTTTTTTTCTGTTTCCCACGGTCTGTCTCGGCGAAGCCCTCAAAGGGCTCAGGCCGCCATAGGGCGGCACGCGAAAGGCTCAGGAGTCGGCTTATGCGCACTTTCGGAAACACCTTTGGGCAGAGCGGCGAAGGACAGCCCGCCATGGGTTTTCACGGGGCTGTGGCGACGGAGCACTATTTGTCCGCCCAGGCCGCCATGGACATCCTCAAGGCGGGAGGCAACGCTTTTGACGCCGCCGCCGCCGCGACCTTTGTGGAAGGGTTGGTCAACCCCCACATGTTCACCCTCGGCGGGGAATGCCCCATGGTGCTCTATGTGGCCGATGAGGACACCGTGGTGGCGGTCAACGGGAACACGGAAGCCCCGGCATCCGCCTCGTTGGAAAACTACCGAAGCCGAGGCATGGACCTCATCCCCCCTCAAGGCATGCCGGCGGCGGGCGTCCCCGCGGCGGTGGCCTCGCTCTTGGACATGGTGCACCGATACGGCCGGTTGCCGCTTCAGGACGTGCTGGGTCCGGTCAAAACCTTGTGCTCTCGTGGATTTCCCGTCCACGAAGGGCTGATCAAAATGCCTCGTTTCGGCATCGAGGACAATGCGGCCCTGTTCCAGAAGGAATGGCGGGCTTCGGCCCAATTGTATCTGGACCCCGACGGAAAAACGCCGTCGCCGGGTTCCCGCCTCGTCAATGCTTCTTACGGCCGCGTTGTGGACTTCCTTTTGGAAGAAGCCCGTCGCTACGGGCACGATCGAGCGGCGGGCATTCGGGCGGCCAGAAAAGCCTTTTATGAAGGTGACATTGCGGAGGAGTTGGAACGCTTTGTGCGCGAACGCGACGGGTTTCTCACCCGTTCGGATCTCGCCTCCTATGAGACTCTCTTTGAAAAACCGGTGAGCGTCCCCTTTCGAAACACGCAGGTGTACAAGTGCGGCCCCTGGTCCCAAGGACCGGTTTTTCTTCAGATGCTTCGCCTGCTGGAGGGGTTCGATCTGGAATCTTTGGGATGGCATTCCGCATCTTATCTCCACACCTGGGTCGAGGCGGCCAAACTGGCCTTTGCCGATCGAGAACAGTACTATGGCGATCCGCGGTTTGTGGATGTGCCGCTGGAGGCCCTTCTCAGCGCATCCTATGCTCAGGTGCGCCGCACCCTCATCGACCCTGATCGGGCCAGCACGGCCCATCGGCCTGGGGACCCTCGCCGCGGTAAACCCCTGCTGCCTGCAGAGGCTGTGTTTCGTTGGGACAGGTGGGGCTACGGCACCGTCCATGTGGCCGTGGCCGACTCCTTCGGCAACATGGCGGCTCTCACCCCCAGCGGAGGCTGGATCTCCGGCAATGAAGTCGTCCCCTCCTTGGGCTTCCCCCTCGGCACGCGACTCCAGACCTTTTATCTGGACCCGGCCCACCCCAACGCTTTAAGGCCCCGAAAGCGCCCGCGGACAACCCTCACCCCGTCCCTCGCCTTTCGAGACGGCAGACCGTGGATGGCTTTCGGCACCATGGGCGGCGATCAACAGGATCAGTGGACGCTGCAGTTTTTCCTGAACCGCGCCGTATTCGGCATGAGCGTTCAAGAGGCCATCGAAGCCCCCAAAATATGTTCAGACCATTTTCCGGGAACCTTTTACCCTCACGATGCCTTTCCGGCCCGTCTGCGTGTGGAATCAAGGATTTCTGAAGACACGCGTCGATCGTTGGAAGCCCTGGGGCATCGGGTGGTGGTGGAAGGGCCGTGGAGCCTCGGTTTTATCTGCGCCGTCTCACGGGAACGAGACGGTCTTTGGGTTTCGGGAGCCGATCCCCGAGGGCATCGGGCCGCCGTTTTTCCGTCGTGTGCGTTGGCCTGGTGAAGACTCAGAGCGGTATAGAAGGAGGAAAAACGCGACCATGGAAAAGCTCGAAAGGTTTTGCAACCGGTTGGACGCTGTGAACCGCACCATCGGCCGCGGTGTTGCCTATGTGTCGCTTCTGATGGTCCTTGTGGTCACGGTGGACGTGATCATGCGCTACGTGTTCAAGATGACCTTTGTTTTCGTCCAGGAACTGGAATGGCAGCTCTTCGGCGTCCTGTTTCTCGTAGGAGCCGGATACACGCTTTTGTATGACGCCCACGTTCGAGTGGATGTGTTTTACCAAAGAATGTCCCCCAAAGCTCAGGCGTGGATCAATGTCATCGGATGCCTTTTCTTTCTTTTTCCCGGCTGCTTTCTCATCATCGCCACGTCCTGGAAATTCGTCGCCGCCTCATGGGCCGTCAACGAAGGCTCACCCGACCCCGGCGGTCTTCCGGCACGCTACCTCATCAAGGCCATGATCCCTTTGGGGTTCACGCTAATTGCCATTCAGGGCATTCCCATGACCATTCGAAACCTTATGGTGCTCTCGGGCAAAGTCCCAAATCGTCCTGAAGGGCAGAAAGGGGCACACTGATGGAATCTTTGCCGGGACTGATGTTTCTTATGCTGACCATTCTTCTGATGTTTGGCTTTCCCGTGGCTTTCACCCTTTTGGGAACGGCCTTCTTTTTCGGGCTGTACGGCTTCGGCTGGGGCTTTTTTAATTTGCTTCCTTTACGCATCTGGGGCGTCATCACCAATTTTACGCTGCTTGCCGTGCCGCTTTTCGTCTTCATGGGTGTCATGTTGGAACGGTCTGGCATCGCCGAAGAACTTCTGGAAACCATGGCGCTCCTTTTCGGGCGCATTCGCGGCGGCCTGGCCGTCTCCGTCGTGGTGGTGGGCGCACTTCTCGGAGCCTCCACAGGGATCGTCGGGGCCACCGTGGTCACCATGGGGCTGCTGAGCCTGCCCACCATGTTGCGGCGGGGTTATCAACCCGAGCTGGCCACGGGAACCATATCGGCGGCAGGAACGCTGGGTCAGATCATCCCGCCGAGTATCGTGCTCGTGTTGTTGGGCGACATCATCGGGGTTTCCGTGGGGGATCTTTTCGTGGGCGCCGTCATTCCCGGGCTCATTCTGGTCGTGCTCTATATCATTTACATCCTTATCGTCGCTCGCGTGAAACCCCAATGGGCTCCGCTTATTCCCTTGGACGAATGGAAGAGTATTCTTGAGGCGGGCCTTTTCAAGCGCCTTCTCAAAGCGCTCGCCCCGCCGCTTGTGCTCATCGTCAGCGTGCTGGGCTCCATCTTTGCCGGTATCGCTTCCCCCACGGAAGCCGCCGCCGTCGGCGCCACAGGCGCCATCATTCTCGCCGCATTCAACAGAAGACTTACTATGGACGTGGTCACCCAGGTCATGCAGACGACGACACGCCTCACCTGCATGGTCTTTATCATCTTGGTGGGAGCGGGGGCCTTCGGTCTGGTCTTTCGAGGGCTCGGCGGGGATCACTGGGTGCGCAACATCTTGACGCATATCCCCTATGGGAAATGGGGGGTTCTCGTCATCTGCATGAGCATTGTCTTCATTATCGGGTTCTTTTTAGATTTTATCGAAATCACCTTCATTCATATTCCGGTCCTGGCGCCCATTATGAAAGAGCTGGGGTTCGATCCCTTATGGTTCGCCATTTTGTTCGCCGTAAACCTTCAGACCTCTTTCATGACGCCGCCCTTTGGCTTTTCGCTCTTTTATCTCAAAGGGGTGGCGCCCCCGGAAATCACCACGGGGCATATCTATCGGGGAATCATCGCTTTTGTCGTGCTGCAGGTTCTTGGTTTGATCATCGTCGCTTTTTATCCGCCTTTGGCCACATGGCTGCCGCACAGGCTCCTGCACTGAAAGGTGCTCTTCGCGCCTGCATGGCCCTGCCACAGCCCGGCATCCCAGGCACCTGCAGGGCTTTGAACCCTTTGCCCCAACGACTCAGGGGCTTTTGAGAGGCTGCCACCCCACGCCCTGGCTCCTCCCCCCTTTTAAAGGGAGAGGAGCAAAACCGTCTTTCTGGAGAAAACCTGGGAGTCTATACGAAAACGGTAGTCGTCTAAGGCGTGGGGTGGTGGCGAAAGCTTCCCGAAGGGTGCTTCGTGTGCCGCGCCGACCTCTCAGCGGCGCGGCACAACAAAGAAAGCTCTGCGCCCTCTGCGTCTCTGCGGTGAATTTTTGAGATGAAAGGCCGTGAATTGATCACGGCGTTTTCGGATGCCCTCCTAGGCGCCGATTTTTTGGGCAATGAGGTCGTAATAGGCCTTTTCCGACACAGTGCCCCACGGTCCGAGTTTTGCCTTGAACGCCTTAAAGGCCTCGTGAACTTTGCGTGCCATGGGATCTTTGCTGGCTTCCTCTTCGATGGCTTCTTCGGAGAGTTTCCGCAACGCATCCAAAACCGAATCGGGGAACCGCACCAGTTGGACCTTGTGTTCCTTGACCAGGGTCTCCAGGGCCGCGCCGTTTTGGGCCTCAAATTCGCACAAGCTCCACAGGTTCGTTTCCATGGCCACGGCGTCTATAATGGCCTGCAGGTCCTTGGGCAAAGACTCATAGGCTTTCTTGTTGAAGATCACTTCCAGCGTCGTTCCCGGTTCATGCCATCCCGGGTAGTAATAGTATTTTGCCGCTTGGTAGAATCCCATGCGCAGGTCATGAAGAGGGCCCACCCATTCGGTGGCGTCGATGACGCCGCGTTCCAGTGAGGTGTAGATCTCCCCTCCGGCCAGAAGCACCACGGTGCCGCCGGCCTTGGCCACCACTTTGCCGCCCAGGCCGGGGATGCGCATTTTCAATCCCTTGTAGTCGTCGATGGTCTCGATTTTCTTGTTGAACCACCCCCCCATCTGCACCCCGGTGTTGCCCTGAGGTCTGGGGATGACGTTAAAGGGCGCATAGACTTCTTCCCACAGCTTCAGGCCGCCTCCGGAGTAAAACCAGGCGTTGATCCCCTGGGGGTTGAAGCCGAAGGGAACCGCCGAAAACCACTGGGCGGCCGGGCTCTTGCCGGCCCAATAGTAGGACGCGCCGCTGCCGCATTCCACCGTCCCCTGGGAGACGGCATCGAACGTTCCCAACGGTGGGACCAGTTCGCCGCCGGCATAGACCTGGATCTTGAGACGCCCTTCGCTGAGTTCTTCCACGCGTTTGGCGAATCGTTCGGCGCCGGTTTGCAGCACAGGCATCTGCGGAGGCCATGTGGTGACCATGCGCCATTGGTACGTCTTTCCTTGAGGCCACACGTAAGGGGCATTGACCGTCGTTGCGGCTGCGGCAGCCGCGGTTCCCAATCCCACCTTCTTGATGAACGCCCTTCTGTCCATTCGATCCTCCTTTGTTTGCGTCACGACCGCCCCAAACCTCACTCAAGACGCCCCCAAGAACCGGTCTGCCATGAGCGTGCACAGGAACGAAGGAACAGGATAAGCCGAGGACGTGGAATGGGAGCATGAATCTTTCAACAAGCCATTTTCCTTTACCACACCCCTTGTTTCATGCCAAATAATTCTGCGCCGTTCGTGTCACCGCATGTACCGTTTAAATCGGAGTCTGCCCCGCGAGGAGTGCCCCCTTATGGTCCGTTTGGTTGCGTTGGGTCTGGCCGCCTCGGCCTTTTTCAGCGCCACATTTATCGTGAATCGAGCCATGAGCCTTTCCGGAGGCCACTGGATGTGGTCGGCGGTCCTACGCTATGTTCACATGCTTTGGATCCTCGTCCTCTGGCTGAGCCTGCGTCATGGCTGGCACTATCTTCTCGAGGTTCTTGCCGTTTTTCGTTCTCATCTTTTCTTTTGGATCACGGCGGGATCCATCGGGTTCGGCGTCTTTTACGGCGCCTTATGTTTCGCCGCCGACCACGCGCCCGGATGGATTGTGGCCGCCACATGGCAGATCACCATCTTGGCCACGCCCATTGTTTTGTGGCTTTTCAGGCGGCGGGTTCCTTATTTCGGGGTGATGTTTACGGCCGTCATTTTCATAGGCATTCTTCTTGTCCATGCGGAACAGGCCGCCCACACCCCTGATGTGCAGGAAGCGCTCCTCGGGGCCTTGTTCGTCCTTGTCGCCGCCTTTGCCTACCCCACCGGAAACCAGATGCTTCACACGGCCCGCCACGGCGGTTCAGGGCCAATCCCCGGCATCTCCACCCGGCATCTTCACGACGCCCCCACCTGCGTTCTGCTCATGACCTTGGGCTCCATTCCTTTTTGGCTTGTCTTGTGGGCCGCGGTCCGACCGGACCCTCCGGCGGCGTCCCAGTGGTTTCAAACCGCCTTGGTCGCCTTGTCTTCGGGGGTGGTGGCCACCTCTATTTTCTACAAAGCCCGAAACGCCTCCCACGCTCCTGTGGCCGTCGCCGCCGTGGACGCCACCCAAGCGGGGGAAGTGGTCTTTTCCCTTCTCGGGGAAATCTTCTTTCTGCACGGAACATGGCCCACCCTGTGGGGCTGGTGGGGACTGGCCCTCATTGTCGGGGGTCTTTTGGGCTATTGCCTCGGGAATCCGCAGGTACGCCTGGCGGCCAAAGCCGCACCAACGGCAGCAAAATCGCCAGGAGAGGCTCAAGAAGTCCCCTGAAGCTCGTCCATGGATCGTGACGGGAAAGGCGTCTGCTCGGGAAACGGGAAAGACGTCCTGAGCGAAACGGCCGGCCCATCCCGGGGAAAGGGCCATTCGCGGGAAGGCCACGCCGGGATGCCGAGCCGTCCCTTCAGCCGAGCTTTTCACCCTGGGCCAGGGCCTTAAGGCCCTCTCGATCCTTGATGAGGATGGTTCGGCCCTGCATGGTGATGAGGCCCGCGGCGGCCATCTTGGAAAAGATGCGGGACAGGGTTTCGGGAATGGTGCCGAGCAAAGCCGCGAGCTGAGTCTTGGAAATTTCCAGGTCCACGGCGTCTTCCGATCCACCCCGCTCGCTCATGAAAAGCAGATACGAGGCAAGCCGTCCGGGAACTTCCTTGAGGGAGAGGCTTTCCACCAGATGGGTGAAATGGCGGAGCTTTCGGGAGAGCACGGCGAGCATGGCCAGGGCCAGACCACTTTCCTCCTGGATGAGGCGGATAAAGCCTTCCCTCGGAATGAACAGGGCCCGCGCGTCGGTGAGCGCCTCGGCGTGAGCGGGATAAGCCCCGCCGGCAAACACGGGCACTTCCCCCAAGATATTGCCGGCATCAAAAAGGTGAAGGATCTGTTCGCGGCCGTCGACGGAGACCTTGAAAACCTTGACACGACCGCTGCAGACCACAAAAAAGCCATCAGCCCTTCTGCCTTCGGCAAAAAGCACGTCCCCTTTGCGATAGGAGCGCTCGACGGCGATGGTCGAAAGCTTTTTCAACTGCTCGGCGCCCAGGCTCTCAAAAAGGAGGCCGTGACGGAGGCATTCCACTTTATCGGCGGCCGATCGCCCGTGAGAAGAACCGTTCATTTTGTGCCCCTTCGCTGCCGTTTTTGCCTTTTTATAGCACCACGGCTTGAGGGTTCACCAGAGTCGATGCGCCCGTCCTTTCGCCCGGAACCCGCCGGCCGCCGCTTTTGCCCCTTCCACTCGCCCCGATTGCCTGGTAATGGGTAAAAGTCCAGGCAACGCAGCCCAGGACCTCGACTTTCACGTGTCGTTTTCACGCTGCGGCGTAATGCGGGACGGGATGCCCGTGCACACGATTTTGGGCCCTCCTTATGAAAGGTGTTTCGCCCCTTCGGGGCTTGAATTTTATTTTCAATGGGCGCCACGACCCGGGGCTGCGCCCCGGGCTATGATGTTTCG